>Ga0315537_1000233_pt1 | contig 41496 bp, 42 predicted proteins | sample SalMarSW160270MG_FD_203091 | JGI IMG/M metagenome (GOLD analysis project Ga0315537, IMG submission 203091) | Salt marsh sediment microbial communities from the Plum Island Ecosystem LTER, Massachusetts, United States - Salt Marsh Sediment SW1602-70 ... | reverse complement strand
ATCCGGGTACGCCGGTGGACTCTATTAAGGAAATTGCTCCGCTGTGTGATATGGTACTGGTGATGACGGTGGAGCCGGGTTTCGGGGCACAACCAATGATGCCTGAGGCTGCGAAGAAGGTTGTGCAGGTAAGGGAAATGGTTGGGCCTGATATTCGGGTTGAGGTCGATGGGGGAATCAATCCCGAGACGACGCCGATTGTGGTTGGTTATGGCGCGGATACATTAGTTGCGGGCAATGCAATATTCGGCGTGGGCGACCGGAAAGCAGCGATAGAAGCTATACGCAAAGCGGCATTGATTAGACGCTGATTTCGCAGATTCCGCAGAGAGTTAGCCACAAAAAGGCACGAAAGACAAAATTATTAACCACGAATTGACACTGCCTATGGCATGGCCGAGCCAGAATAGACACGAATTGCCTTTAGACACGGATTTACACTGATTTACACTGTTTTAGACTAATTTAGTAACGACTAAGTTTATCCGCGGATTATTCGGATTTGGGTTTGTATTGCGTCGCGCGTATTGAGTATTGCGGGAAAGACAGATAGGAGACAGAGGATAGGAGTCTGGCCGCCGTGTGCGAGGCTATTCCGACTGTGCTTCATCATATAGATAGACAACCTTATCAGTGATTTGGCCAAGACACTCATAAATCTGGTTAAATTGTTCGCGTAGAGACCTTACATCAACATGATTAACGTCTGGATGAGTTCTTTCCATCTTTTTATCAAAGGGATACCTAAAACCATCTGATTCTGGATCATACTTCGTGAGTTCTTTAAGTGTTTTCTCAACATATCGAACGTTATCTCTACTCAGGGGAAAGTCAGAATTTAATAAAGAGGTCGCATTATTTTTTAAACATTGCCATAACTCAATTAAATTATGCTTTTTGGGAAATACTTTGCCTTTGCCCAATATAAAGTTGCTCATCCAGATTAAATCCTTGAGTCGCAGTTCAACCGAATGCCGATACAAAAAAACTGCCGCGTAAACATACACATCCAGTTTGGAACTGTCGCTAAATGTTATTTCAATTAAGGCATTTGCAGTTCTGAGGTAATACCAGGCAAGTTGAGAAAACCCCATGTAATTCTGAAGGCAAGCATCATATTTACTGCCAGATGAGTTGAATATTGTTTGTTCATCAGTACCCATAGTTATGATTCATAGTCAACTTATGTGGCTAACAGAAAGCTCCCTGCCTTAAGACCCCTTTCCTCTTGCCAGTTTGGCCCACTTCCGAAAGAAACGGGCAGTAGTACGTATGTTGTACTGCTCCATTTTTTTAGCTGTATTCTCAAGTCTAGCGGCCAATGTTTTGTTTATGGGCCTAGTTTGCAACCATGACGCCTCTAGGACTGGAGCGTTTGAAAGAATCTCGGCATCTCTTTTCGTCTTGCACTTAATCCAATTGTCGGGGGTATTTTCTACTTCCCATTTTCCGTCATCGGATTGTCTTAATGGTAACGGTTCCACTTTCTTGGGCATGTTTGCTTCCTTATCAAGTGTCTTTCTCCTATCTGAGCGTACGTTTGATAATTGAAAGCCGTTGCGTGTTTTCCTCTACGTTTTCTGCTATTGTCTCACCTTCTTGAAAACCCGCCTTAATTCTTTTGATAATCTCCTTTTGAGGTAACAATAAGAAATTTCTGTTGCCCGAAAAAACATGTTTCAATGCACAGCAAAACATTGTTATTAAGATCAACTCGCAAGACACTAATGCTTGCTTAAGATAAAACCACTCAAAGACATCTCTGACAACAAAAGGTATTGCTTCGGTTGTCATTTCCTCATATTTATCACCGCAATAATATACGGCATTAACAAGATAATCATGGAATCTTTGGCAAACATCGGCCCAAGTGCCTGCGGAATTTTTGGCATCATTAAAAATCTCTCCATATTTTTTTAATCGCTGGTTGACAATATCAATAAAACGAGGATCATCCGACGGAAGCAAGGCTTCAGTACAACTGTATAACAATTGCCTTCTTACGTCCACCTCTTGTTTGTCGCATATTTGACGGTCTAAACGAAACAGCAAATACATACCGACTTCAAATCCTGAAGCGGCTTTAAAAGTAGGGACATCGTTGGAAAGCACTTCATTTAAATCGTTGGTTAAAGAATCACACATAGAATTGTGGGCTGTAACGAATACTTTTGTCAAAAGCTCAAGATTTTTTGTTCCTTCCGATTTATTGAATAAATTTCCAAATATCATTTAAAACCACTCCTTATTGGTCGCTGTTTTTTTAAAATGAAAACAGATATCAAAAATATTATCCCGCAAACGGTATCAATGGGTTGCCAAAGTTCGCGTGAAAGGTGAACAGGGATTAGGGGATTAAACAGAACAGCAATAAAGCCAAAAAGATAAATCGCCCAATTTTTATGCCAATTGTAAGCCATAAACGCTATATACACGGCTACTCCGCAAACTACGAATCGAAGCAGTTGATAATAGCCATAGGGCCAGGGTGCCAGTGCCAAAAGCAGCATTGTGGCGGCAATCATACAAGGAATGATGAGCGGTCTTTTTTGTAATATTGTCATTAAGATTCTACCTCTTTTGGCGAATCGGTGCTTGTCGGGTGTTGATGGGTCTATCTCGCCATTCAAAATGTGTATTTTGCACAAAGGTTATTTCGGCGGGAAATGATGGTTGCTTAAGCAGGAAAGCTCCGATAAGCAGGAAGGATCCGCCTGCGGCGAGACGGTGGATTTTGGTGGTCGGGGGCGGGGTTTTCTGGTAGAATCCTTGCGCTTGATACTGGATGCTTGATGCTCGATACTCGTAAAGACAAAATACCCCCGGCACAGGTCCGGGGGCTAATCAAAATGGAACGATGTAAACCCCCAACATAAAGTTGGGGGCTAAACAAAATGGATTCCCGCTTTCGCGGGAATGACTAGGGAAGTGCATGGGTAAGGCCAAGCCTAAATGGAATGGTTTTAGTATAAAGCCCCGCAGGGAGATGCCGGAAGGGCTGTGGGTTCGCTGTCCGGGCTGTGAGCATATGCTTTATAAAAGCTCGGTCGAGAAGAATATGAACGTCTGCCCGCAATGCAATCACCATTTTCGCATCGGGGCCGATGTGCGAATCGAATATCTTGTCGATGAAGGGACGTTCGAAGAGGAGCTTGCGGACCTGAGGAGCAGTGACCCGCTGGATTTCAAGTTCAGGGAGACGACGTATAAAGAACGGCTGGAGGGTGAAGAACGAAAAAGCGGTTCGAAAGAGGCGATACGGATAGGCAAAGCGTTTATAAAGGGGCGTGGTGTTATGCTGGCGGTGATGGACCCGAATTTTCTGATGGGTTCGATGGGGGCGGTGGTCGGCGAGAAATTCTGCGTTGCGGCTGAGAGGGCGGCCGAGGAAAAACTGCCTATGGTCGCAGTGATATGCTCGGGCGGGGCGAGGATGCACGAATCTGTAATCGCCGTTCAACAGATGGCCAAGACAAGCGCAGCGCTGGCGAAACTCGATGAGGCGGGGGGGCTTTACATCGCGGTGCTGACCGACCCTACTACCGGCGGCGTCACGGCGAGCTTCGCAATGCTGGGGGATGTCACCATAGCAGAGCCTGGCGCGCTCATCGGCTTTACCGGCAGAAGGGTGATAGCCGAAACGATTAAAGTCGAATTGCCGGAGGGATTCCAGACGGCCGAGTTCATGCTCGAGCACGGTTTTGTCGACATGATTATCGAACGTAAAGACCTGCGAAGCGAAATAGCACGGCTGATTGACTACACAAATAAGTGATTGGTTAACTGGTTAATTAGTTAATTGGTTTCGCCTTTGCTGTCCTTCTTGGCTAAAGCTATGAAGGATGAAAAGCTACGGCGGATAAAAATTGGTTAATTGGAGGGGGTTAGCGGAGAGATACATTTCTTTCGATTTATTCGAGCAGTTGAAAGATGGTCTTTGCGATATCTGTGTTGTCGATATACGGGCCTCTGACGGAGTCGGAGTTGATAGCAGCGTCTTTGAAGAGATTAGAGCCTCGGCCTTTGGCGTAGAATGGGACGAGTGAATTGGTGTGGCCGCCGCTGTGCCATTCCATACCCGGCAGTTTGTCTTTACCGTTGTTTGTAAGGTCGTTCCATACGGGTCCCGTTGCTTTATTGCCGGAATCCGGGCCGGTAAGGTAGCCGCACTCGTGGTCTGCGGTGACAATAAGAATTGACTCGTCCCAGTTACTGTTTTTACCGACCCATTCCATAACGGCATTGACGGCCTTGTCGAAGTCGATTTGCTCTTCGAGCATTCGGCCTGACTGATTGCCGTGGCTTGCCCAGTCAACTGCTCCGCCTTCAATCATTATAAAGAAGCCGTCGGGGTCATCATCGAGGACATTAACAGCGGCTTTGGTCATTTCTTCGAGTGTTGGGACGGTTTTAGTCAGGGGGACTACATAAGGGTCGGCTTTAGCGTCGCCTGAGCGTGCCTGTTGTAGAGTTTTGTGGACTTGCGGAATGCCGCAGAGTCGTTTCGGGGTATTGCCGTCGGCAATCGCCTGAAACTCGGCGCGGGTTTGTATGACTGTCCAGGAGTCGTTGACTCCGTCGGCATCGGCATCGGCGCCGGCGGTACCTACGACAAGAGAATCCCACGTCGATTTACCGCCAACATACTTGAAGGAATTAGGTTTTTGTTCGAGCTTTCCATCATCGTCGTAGAACGGATGGCCGCAGCCCATTATGCAATCGACGGCGCTTTCGAGCAGCATTTCACGGGCGATTTGCTCGTAGTTGTCGCGGTCTGGATTGTGTGCGACGAAGCCGGCGGGTGTTGAGTGGCTGAACTGGACGGTGGTGATTACTCCTGTGGCCTTGCCGAGCTGCTCACAGCGTTCAATAATGTGTGTCAGGGGCTTTTTATCAAGGTCAACGCCGATGGCGCCGTTATATGTTTTGATTCCGGTGCTCATTGCAGTTGCAGCGGCGGCGGAGTCGGTATAGCCGTGCTTAACGTAACTGAAGTCGGCCCAGGCCAGATTCGGGTCGTACGAGCCGCCGGCTGGAAAAGTCGCCATACCACAACCCAAGGAGAATTGGGCGTATAACGGGCTTTGCGCATTGCCGTATTGATAGATAGCGGCGGCGGTGATGTGATTGTATCCGCAGCCGTCGCTAATCATAATGATAATGTTTTTTGGAGCGTTGCCGGCGCAGGCTGATACGGCAGTCAGGATGAAAATGAGAAGAACAGTAATCCGAATCATGGGTTTTTTCATAATTATCGACCTGCTCGATATTATACAGTTTTACGAGTGATTTGACAGGAAGTTTTGAGTTCTTGTTGTCTGATTATCATTTCTTTGCGTTTTGTGCGGATTTTCGTATAATTCCGAGCGGCAGGTTTTTGTGGGTTTTGCGATGGGATACTTTCGTGACAATATCGAGCGTGCGGCTGGTTATGTGCCGGGCTTTCAGCCCGGGCGGTCGGACGTGGTGAAGCTCAATACGAACGAAAATCCGTATCCGCCCAGTCCGCAGGTAATCGAAGCGATAAAGGCAATCGAACCGGAGCGGCTGAGGCGGTATCCTGACCCGCTTGGCAGGGCGTTTCGCGAGGCGGCTGCGGCGGTTAACGGTGTCGGGCCTGATAATATTATCTGCTGCAACGGCGGTGACGAGCTGCTCAGGATGGCGTTTACGGCGTTTTGCGATTCGGGCAGGGCGGCGGCATATCCTGTTCCTACTTATACATTATACCCGGTATTAGCAAATATTGTCGGCTGTGAGGCGATAGAAGTCCCGTTCCCCTTAGGGGCCCAAAAGGCGGGCGAAGGCGAATTCAACCTGCCGGCGAAACTGGCTTCGACGGGAGCGGCTCTTACTATAGTGTGTAATCCGAATGCTCCGACGGGCAGCTTCGTAAAGGTCGAAGAGATTGCGTTGCTGGCTGATGAAGTTAACGGTGTTGTATTGGTTGACGAGGCGTATGTAGATTTTGCGGAAGAAACCGGCGTCCGGCTGATTAGCAGTTTCGATAATATAATTATTCTTCGGTCGATGAGTAAGGGCTATTCGCTGGCGGGGATGCGGTTCGGATATGGGCTCGCTAACAAGACTCTGATACAAGGACTGCGAAAGGTCCAGGATTCTTACCCGGTCGATGCGGCGGCTCTTGTGGCGGCGACGGCGGCGATAGAAGACCAGGAATACTTCAGGGCAAACGTCGAGAAGGTAAAGACTGAACGGGCGAGACTGACAGAGGCCCTGCGGCAGTTGGGATTTAATGTCGCCGAAAGCAGCAGCAATTTCGTTCTCGCACAATGCAAACATTCTAAAGCGAATGAAGTTTACGAAAAACTCGTCGAACGGGATGTATATGTACGATATTTCAATATGCAGGGACTGGAAGATAAACTTCGGATTACGGTCGGCTTGGCCCAGCAGAATGATAGATTATTAGAGGCAATTAGAGAAATCTTGCCACAGAGTAAATGAATTATATAGCCACAGCCCCCTAAGGGGTCCCTAAGGGGAGGCCACAGAGAAGAAAGAATTGAAGTAGACTCCTGCTTTCGCAGGAGTGACAGCGGAAGGATGAAAATATGGCGGACAGGATTGCGAAGGTCGAGAGAAAGACAAAAGAGACGCAGGTCACGGTCGAGATGAATCTTGACGGCGTCGGTAAATATGAAATCGACACCGGCATCGGATTTTTCGACCATATGCTGACGCACCTTAGTAAACACAGCAAAGTTGATTTGACAGTGCTGGCCAAGGGTGATTTGCACGTCGATGCGCATCATACGGTCGAAGACGTCGCTATTTGTCTTGGGCAGGGGCTTGACAAAGCACTTGGCGACAAAAAAGGTATTACCCGCTACGGCAATACTTCGGTGCCGATGGAAGAGGCCCTTGCGAATGTCAGTATCGATTTATCGGGCAGGGCGAAGTTTGTGTATAACGTGCAGTACGGTACGGAGAAGATAGGCGATTTCGACGTCGAGTGTATCGAGGAGATGTTAGGCAGCTTTGCGAACAACGGGAAATTCAATCTGCATATTACGGTGCCGTACGGTACGAACAGCCACCATATAGCCGAAGCGATTTTCAAAGCACTGGGCCAGGCGATTGGCGCGGCGGTGCGGATTAGCGGGCAGGATATTCCGAGTACGAAAGGGATATTGTGATTGAAAGGCCCAAGCCGGAATACCGCAGCGGAATCGGTACAGACATTCACGAGCTGGTGCCTGGCAGGAAGCTTATGCTCGGCGGCGTTCATGTTCCGTATGAGAAAGGACTGCTGGGGCACAGTGACGGTGACGTGGCGCTGCATGCCGTGATTGATGCCCTGCTCGGAGCGGCGGGGATGGGAGACATCGGGACGCTGTTTCCTGATACGGACCCGCAGTATAAAGATGCAGACAGCAAGGGGCTGCTGTTTGTTGTCAAAGAGAAGCTCGAAGAGAAAGACTGGGAGATTGCAAACGTCGATTTGATAATACATGCCCAGGAGCCGAACCTGTCCGCCGTCAAGGGACAGATAAAAAGATGTATAGCGAGTCTGCTGGGCATAGATTTTACTACAGTGAACGTCAAGGCAAAGACTAATGAGGGATTCGGCGAAGTCGGTGCGGGCGAAGCAATAGCGGCGACGGCGGTGACACTGCTAAAGAAGAAGTTTCGAAGGAGTTTATAGACACGGATTAACACTGTTTAATAACTTAATTTTAGACACGGATTAACACTGTGATTTTTAGACACAGATTAACACAGATTAACACTGTTTTAAAAACAAGTTAGACACTGATTGATACGGATTAACACGGTAAAATAAATTATGTTAAAGCACGGCGAATTATCAAAGAAAATCATAGCAGCGGCGTATGAAGTACATAAAGAACTCGGGTACGGTTTTGTCGAGAAGGTATATAAAAATGCTCTCGCTATAGAATTGCAGGAGGCGGATATAAAGTGTGATGTAGAAGTGCCCCTTAAAGTTCTTTATTATGAGCAGGTTGTCGGTGATTATTATGCTGACATGGTCGTTGATGATAAAATTGTTGTTGAAGTTAAAGCTGTGAGTGAAATTTCTGCTGCACACGAAGTTCAGTTAGTCAATTACCTGAAGGCAACTGGATTGAATGTGGGTTTATTCTTCCTTCGTAATACTACGTCCGTGAGGGCGTAGATGGAAGTACCCGACAAAGTCGGGCGAGCTTTAGCTCGTCCCAAAAAATGCCACATCCGTAAGGGTGTGGAAATTTATTGATAAATTTCGGGAAATCAGTCAAGGTCAAACGCCGCATCTTCGGCTATGATGCAGACACAGATTAACACAGGGACTAATTTAGACACGGATTTACACAGATTAACACGGTTAAGAATTTAATTTTAGACACGGATTAACACTGAAAAGAATAAATTAGACACGGATTTACACAGATTAACACGGTTAAGAATTTAATTTTAGACACGGATTTACACGGTTTTTAGACAAAAAGATGCAAGCATGGGTTTTTAACACATATAGAGCCGCCCGAGAAGATTGCTCTGCAAAGTGTGGATGGTAAAAAGTGGCGCTATTAGTAAAAAGTAGACAAGTAGAATCAGTACTTCGTGAATTATTGTCCAGAAAAGGTTATAAGCTGCTGAACGAACCACGTAAAAGCGGGGAAAAGGGTGCTGATATTATTGCTCAAAGGAGTAGCAAGAAGATATTTATCGAATGTATAGGTCTTCATAAGGCTCGTCCGGTACGTTCCAAGCATTTCTTTGAAGGGTTTTTTAGGACTATTTCGCGATTAGAAGATGGTGAAATTAAATGTGTATTAGCTTTGCCCATAGGATTTAAATGCGGAATGAACCGGCGAGCCAAACAGTATGGTGAAGCGTGGAGGAGGATAGGCAACGCTTTTCCAGAACTGAAAATATGGTTTGTGGATATCAAGAGAAATGTGTACGAGGAGAATAAGTGGAATGATTGGCCAAAGGCATGAGGTTTGGGCGTAATTAATAAAATTATCAGTGTAAATCCGTGTTAATCCGTGTCTAATTATAAAAAAGAACAGTGTAAATCAGTGTCTAAGAGAGAAAGAGGTATATGGCGTTGGAATTGTATAACAGTTTGAGCAGGCGGAAGGAAGAATTCAAGCCTTTGGTCAAGGGTAAGGTCGGCGTTTATGTTTGCGGGCCTACGGTGTACGGGCATGCGCATCTGGGACATGCGAAAAGCTACGTCAGCTTTGATGTTCTGGTGCGGTATCTGAGGTATCTGGGCTATAGCGTTACGTACGTGCAGAATATTACGGACGTGGGACACCTTACGGACAATGCGGATGAAGGTGAAGATAAAATTGCGGTCGAGGCGGCGAAGGAAAAGAAGCATCCGATGGCGATTGCGGAATATTATACGCGGAGCTTCTTCGATGATATGGATAAGCTCAATTGCCTTCGGCCTGACATTAGTCCGCGTGCGAGCGGGCATATTACTGAGCAGATTGAGCTGGTCAAGAAGCTGCTGGAGAAGGGATACGCGTACGAGGTCAACGGGTCGGTGTATTTCGAGGTGGCGAAGTTCGCAGATTACGGCAAGCTTTCCGGCAGAAATGTTGATGATATGCTGGCCGGGGCGCGGGTTGAAGTTTCGCAGGAGAAGAAACATCCTGCGGACTTTGCGCTTTGGAAAAAGGCAGAAGAAAATCATATAATGCAATGGCCGAGTCCGTGGGGGATGGGTTATCCGGGATGGCACTTAGAGTGCTCTGTGATGAGCACAAAGTATCTGGGACAGCCTTTTGATATTCACGGCGGCGGACTCGAGAACCAGTTTCCACATCATGAGTGCGAGATAGCACAGGCTGAGGCTGCAAACGGGCAGCAGTTTGTACGGTACTGGCTGCACAATAATATGGTGACGGTTGACAGCCAGAAGATGGGCAAGAGCCTGGGTAACTTCATCACCTTAAAGCAGGCGTTCAGCGGGGCACATGAGAGACTGACGCATGGGTACGACCCGCTGGCGGTAAGGCAGCTTATACTCAACAGCCATTACAGAAGTCCGCTTGATTTTTCAGATGCGGCGCTGTTTGCCGCGCAGAGCGGATACGAAAAGATAAGCCAGGCGGTGCAAGCTGTTCGCAAGAGACTTGCTGAAGCGGCTGAAGGTGAAATTGATAAGGAAACCGGCGAAGAACTCAAGGGTTTAAAGTCTAAGTTCGAAGAAGGTATGAACGACGATTTGAATACCTCGGTGGCGCTGTCGATTGTGTTCGAGCTGGTCCGGCTGGCAAACAGATTGCTTGAGGAAAAGAGTACGACCAAAGCTTCTTTAAGTGCGGTCGATGATATGTTCGGCCGGCTCGGCGGCGACGTGCTTGGCATTGTCAGGGATGAGTATGAGGCGGTGACGGGCAGCGAGCATCTGGCGGATGAGCTTGTCGGCATTTTGATAGAGCAAAGAGCGGCTGCGAGAAAGGCGAAGGATTTTACGGCGGCGGACGATATTCGAAAACAGCTCGAAAGAATCGGTATTGTGCTCGAAGATAAGCCGGACGAGACGGTCTGGAGAAGGAAATGAGGATACTTGGCGTCGACCCCGGTTTGGGCGTTTGCGGCTATGCGGTGGTGGAAAAAGACGCCGTGCGGGAGGAGCTTGTAGAAGCGGGGATTGTTGCGAGTGATGAGAAACTAGCGATAGAAAAAAGGCTCAACCAGATAGCGATTGATTTCGAGGCGATACTGGAGAAGTTCCGGCCGGAGGTCGTGGCGATTGAGCAGCTTTATTCGCATTACGCGCATCCCAGAACGGCGATATTGATGGGGCACGCACGCGGTGTTATACTACAGAAGTGCGCCGAGGCGGGCGTGGATGTAAGAAGCTTTAGCGCGACAAAGATAAAAAAATCTCTTACCGGAAACGGCCGGGCGTCGAAGGAGCAGGTTCAGAAAACAGTGCAGGTGATATTGTCGCTGAAAGAGATTCCTCAGCCTGCCGATGTGGCTGATGCGATAGCGGCGGCGATTTGCTGCGGAAATTCAAAGAATTTTTCAGACACGGATTAACACGGTATTTTTTAGACACGGACCCTGTACCATGTTCGGTACAGGGGGATTAACACGGATTTACACTGAAAAGAATAAATTAACCACGAATAAACAAAAAAAAATAATCGCTGATTACGCAGATTTAATTGATTACACAGATTATTAATAGATATGAAAAATTAAGAATATGATAGCGAGAATAGAAGGTAAACTGATTAAGCTGGGCAGTGAAACGGCGCTGGTGCAGGTTGGGGATATTGCGTACGAAGTGATGCTGCCGGGCTATTGCGTCAATGCGCTGTCGGATAAAATCGGCTCGGATATTGTTCTGTGCACGATGCAGTATTACGAGGGTTCGCCGGGCGGGGGAAATCTCGTTCCGAGAATGGTCGGCTTTTTGAGTAGCGGTGAGCGGGACTTTTTTACGCGGTTTATAGGTGTAAAAGGGATGGGAATGCGTAAGGCCCTTAAGGCATTTAGTATGCCGCCGGGGACAATAGCGGCGGCGATAGAGGATGGCGACAGCAAGATGCTAAAGGCCCTTCCGGGAGTGGGCAATCGAATGGCGGAGCAAATTATCGCAGAGCTCAAGGGCAAGATGCAGACCTTTGCATTTGCCGGCGGCGCGGAAAGAAAAGAGCAGGCGGTTTACAGGCCGTTCCAGGTCGAGACATTAGAGATACTCGTGGCGTGGGGGGAGAAAAGAAACGAGGCGATAGAGCTGATAGAATTAGCCTGTCGCAAACATCCGCAGATAAAAACGGCTGAGGAGCTGGTTCCGGTTGTTTATCGATTGAAACAGGGCGTAGAAGTCTGATTAGTCGTTAGTGAATAGTGAATCTGGTAAGTGGCTTTATTAAGAAAGCCACAGAGAGTACAGAGAACACAGAGAAGAGCAAAAAGGAAAATAAAATTTTAACTCTTATTAAACTGTGTTAATCAGTGTTAATCCGTGTCTGAAGATTATTGTAATGGCGATTGATAGAATTATAAGCGGTGATAAGAGAAGTGAGCAGGAAGAGAGTTTCGCCCTGTCGCTGCGGCCGAGGTCTCTCGATGAGCTGGTAGGCCAGGACAACGTGCGCCAGAAGCTGGCGATTGCGATGACTGCGGCGAAGCAGCGAGGCGAGCCGCTGGAGCATATCCTGTTTTACGGTCCGCCGGGGCTGGGCAAGACGACGCTTGCCCATATCGTAGCCAACGAGATGGGGACGAATATCCGCAGCTCATCCGGGCCTGCGCTGGTTAAGCAGGGTGACGTGATGGGGCTGCTGACCAATATAGGGACGGGGGACGTTCTGTTTATCGATGAGGTCCATCGGCTCAGCACGCCGGTCGAGGAGTTCATATACCCTGCGATGGAGGATTTCAAGGTTGATTTTACGGTGGATAGCGGTATGCACGCCAAGACGATAAATTTTCCGCTGAAGCGGTTTACTCTGATTGGAGCGACGACGCGCGCAGGATTGCTTTCGGCGCCTCTACGCAGCAGGTTCGGAATGCTCTATCATCTGGAGTTCTACGGTGAGGCTGAGCTTGCGCAGATTCTGCATCGTTCGGCGAAGCTCTTGTCGCTTGACTGTCAGGACGGGACTTTAGAACTAATCGCAGCACGGAGCAGGGGAACACCGCGGGTAGCTAATCGTCTGCTAAAGCGTGTAAGGGATTATGCGCAGGTCAAAGGCACAGGCCGGCTGAGCAGTGAGATTGTCGAAAATGCCCTGAAGATGGAGCGGATAGACTCACTTGGACTGGATGAGCTTGACCGGGCGGTTTTGCGGGCGCTTGCGGAAGTCTATGAAGGCGGTCCGGCGGGCATAGAAGCAATCGCGGCGACGCTGGGTGAAGAAAAAGACACGCTCGAAGACATGGTCGAGCCTTATCTTTTGCAGATTGGTTTTGTTCGCCGGACAAGGCGCGGCAGGGAGATTACAAAGGCCGCGTGCGAACACCTTGGCCTCAAAATAAAAACTACAGGTAATAAGGACACGGAATCAGCCGGTCTGTTCGAGCAGTGAGGGGGCTCGAAAGAGCGATTACTGTTTATTCTGCTTCTGTTCGGCAAGATGGTTTTCAATTGCGGTGCGGATTTCTTTTAGTCTCTGCCTTATGGGCAGTCTTTGTGTGCAGGCCTCTTCGCAGATTCCACACTGAGTGCATTTGTCGAGATAATTATTTTGCAAATCGATTTGCCAGTGCCATATAAAGCGGTCGATGATGTCTTTGTCTTTGCCGCTGAACATTTTGTGGTTGTAGGCGTCCATCATTCTCGGCACGGGAATGCCTTCCGGGCATTTGTCGCAATATTGGCAGCCTGTGCAGAGCTGGTTGAATGATTCTTTTACAGATGCCCTGATTTTCTCAACGGCCTGGGGTGAAATTGGTTTGAAGCCGTCGACGGCCGAGATTGCCTCGTCGAGCTGGGCCTGGCTGGAGAAACCTACCAAAGAAATATTGATGCGTTTATCGTTGAGCAGGAATCGCAGTGCGGCCTGGACAACGGTTTCGTCCTGCTGTGTTTTAACGAAGCTGAAGATGTCGGGATTCTGAGGGATTATGCCGCCGCCTAACGGATTCATTACGACGACGCCCTGTTTGGATTTCGCGGCGGCATCGAGCCCGGCTTCGCGATAGGCGAAGTTCATTGCCGAGTAACCAAGCAGTACTCCCTCGAACGGATAATCAGCGAGGACCTTTTCTATATCCGTACCGGGCAGGTGAGTCGAGATACAGATATGTTTAATAAGACCCTCGTCTTTTAGTTTTTCGAATTCCTTCAGTACGCCGTTTTTCTTTCGCAGGTGATAATCGTCCAGATTTACGATGCACCAGAAGTGATAGAAGTCGATATATTCGAGGCCGAAGCGTTTGAGGGACTTTTCGAGGTCTTTTCGTACGAGGCCCGGCTTGGCTCCCATAGATTTGGTTGAGACGTAGAAAGGCTTTTTGTTCCGGGTTTTGAGCATTTCTTTAAGTGCGGCGCCGCAAATCGGCTCGCTTTTATCGTCGCAGTAGAGCGGGGCCGTGTCGAAGTAGTTGATATCCGCGTCATAAGCGGCCTTGACCAGTTCGGCATTTGCGTCGATGTCCTGCGGATTATTAAAACGCATACCGCCGAAGCCTATAGCTGATACGTCGATGCCAGTCGAGCCGTATTGATTGTAAATCATAGTTCATCAAGCCAAGACGTATTTAGCCATTTTAGGCGGCCTACCCCATATATTGGTGAAATGATATATTAGCAGTTTTTCTATTTCTTTCAAGGTTTTATCATCTGTTTCTGCAAGAGTTTCCTTATTGTTTAAAGCCTCGGCGGCGGCCTTTGTTACAGGAATCTTGTCGGGAAAAGAAGGCTCGCAGTCGCGGCAAATCAGGCCGTTCGCTTCACTGCTGAAATAAAATTCGTGGCCCGTGCCCCGTGACCCGTGACTCGTCTTGCAATTTGCGCAGTGGTTGAGAACGGGCATAAGGCCGATTTCTTTGAGAAGATTTAACTGGAAAACGATAAGCAGTCGCAGCGGAGCCTGTGCCTGGTCGAGGTCCTGGAGGAATTTGATAAATGCGTCGAAGAGTTCCGGGTGCGGGTCGTGGTCGTCGGTTGCGGAATTGACCAGCTCAGAGGCTAATGAAGCGCAGTGCAGCGCAAAGAGGTTGCGGCTCAGAAACGAAAATGGGACCTGCTGGCTAAACTCGGTGAGCGTGGCGAGTTTGTCGGTATGGGTCTGGGAATAGACGATTCGGCCTTGTGCGAAAAGTTCGACAGGTCCGTCGAAGGCGGATTTGGGTCGCTTTGAGCCTTTGGCGATGGCGGTGAATTTGCCGGCGTCTCTGGCGAAGAAAGTGACTACCTGCGAGGTCTCGGAGTAATCGACGGCGCGTATGCAGACGGCGAGGTCCTTTTTAAGCATTTTTTTGCTCGGGCAGCTTGTGAATTCGAATGCGTTTTATCTTTCTCGGCTCGGCCAGCGCTATGTTGAACTTCAGATTGTCATAGTCGAATTCGGAGCCGGTTTTCGGGATGTAGCCGAGGTGCGAAAAGACAAAGCCGCCTATCGTATCATAATCTTCATCTTCGGGCAGGTTAAGCTCGAACTTATCGTTGAGGTCGTCGATGTAGGTTCTGGCATCGACCTCAATGGTCTTGTTGTCGATTTCCACGACAGGGGCGGGCGGGATTTTCTCGTACTCGTCTGTTATTTCGCCGACAAGCTGCTCTATTATATCTTCGAGAGTTACTATACCGGCTGTTCCGCCGTATTCGTCGAGGACAACGGCGATGTGCAGTTTTTGTTCCTGAAATTCGTGGAGCAGTTCTCTTAGCGGTTTGGTTTCCGGTACGAAATAAGCGTGGCGCATTTTTTCAGCTAACTTGAAATCGCCGGAGTCCTTACCGATTTCGGTAAGCAGGTCTTTTGCATAGACCAGCCCGATGATTTTGTCGATGGTTTCTTCAAAAACGGGGTACCTTGAATGGCCTGCTTTGGTGATTGTCTGTAGTATGGCGGGCAGGTCGGAATGTGCCTCGATTGCTATGACGTCGGTGCGCGGAGTCAGTATTTCGCCGGTGGTTGTGTCGCTTAGCTCGAGGACGTTTTCAATCATAGTCTGCTCTTCTTCGTCAACTACGCCTTCGATTTTTTGTTTTTCGAGGTCGGTGAGAAACTCCTCTTCCATTTCTTCCTGTCGTTTTTCTTCGGTGACATCAGCTATCCCGGCGAGCCTTTTGACCAGCTCGTCGTATAGCCTGAATATGCGCAGAATCGGCCAGGCGACCAAAGCGCAGGCCTGGAGAATTCGATAAGTTCTGCAGAGGGTTTTTTCCCCGGCGTATTTTGCCCAGGCGTGAGGTATTGCAAGGCCTACCACCGAGAATATCGCCATAGCTATAACAAAGACCACGAAGAAATCGATAAATGTCGGCGGTCGGGTTTTATCCGCACAGAAGATGGCGAGCAGTACGAGGATAATACAGGCGTTGAGGATGAGCCGGTAGAGTGAACAGGTCAGGGCGAGTTTTTCGCTGGATTCGATAAGCTCATCGGCGTCGGCGTCTCTGCGTCGGTCTTTGAAGGCCTCGTGCAGTTTTGCGGAGCTGAACGTGCGCAGGGTGATGCCGTTGATGGCGAAGAAAAGACTGCCCGCCGAGAGCAGGCAAACGGCCAGGATTGTCCAGCCTATATAACTCACTTAGCGTCCTTTCAGATAACCCGTTAAACCGGTTGCGATGATAGGCAATTTACCCGGGAAATCAATTATATACGAAATCGTAACCGAGCTGCTGAAGTATCTTTTCCTCGGTGCGGTGCATTTGTTGGGCCTGTTCGCAGGTCCGGTCGTCAAATCCGAACTGATGCAGCAGGCCGTGGGTGATGTACAGGGCAAGCTCGGCCTGCGGCGAATGGTTCGTTTCTCCGGCGTGGCGGGCGGCCAGCTCGGCGTTTACGACTATCTCGAAACATTTTTCGTTCGGGTCCTGACTGTCCGAAAGGTCGAAACTCAGGCAATCGGTGTTTTTTTTACTTTTAAGAAATTGTTTGTTCAGCTTTTCTATATGTTCGTCATCGACGACAGCGATGCTTATGACAGCCTTTTTTAATCTGAAGCGAGCGCAGATTTTATTAACAAGCTGTTCAATGCTGGCGTTGTTCAGGCCTGCTTTATCGCAGAGTTGAGCGATTTGGACGGTGATTTGCTTGGCGGATGTTTCGTCGTCCATTGTTTCAATCTGTTTTCTATTGCTGCGTCTGGTTTTCCTGGTCATTCGACTGGTCGGGCTGCTCCGGATATGCGATTCGGCCGTGGTAGTGTGCTGCCAGTGTTTTGACCATGCTTGCCTGGACTTTTGCCAGTTCTCTGAAGTTCATATCGCACTCGTCGAGCTGACCGTCCTGCATACGTTTCATAGAGACGTTTTTCACGACTGCTTCAATCTTCGCAGGCGTGATTTCCTGCAGTGAGCGTACGGCGCTTTCGATGGCGTCGGCGAGCATAACAATAGCGGCTTCCTTGGTGCGCGGCCTTGGGCCTTCGTATCTGTATTCACTTTCGCTGGGCCGCTGCTCTTTTTCGCCGGTCCTTTTGACGGCCTCGTTGTAGAAGTATTCGATGAGAGTGGTTCCGTGGTGCGTTTCTATGAATTGTCGCAGGACGTAGGGCAGCTTGTATTCTTTTGCGATTTCCTTGCCGTCTTTTACGTGGCCTGAGATGATTAGCTGGCTCATGGCCGGCGAGAGGTCTTCGTGCCTGCTGGCCGGTCCGGCCTGATTTTCGACGAAATATGAAGGCTTGTTAATTTTTCCGATATCGTGATAGTAAGCGCCGACACGGCAGAGCAGGCCGTTGCGGCCGATTGCTTCGGCGGCGGCTTCGGCGATGGAGCCAATCATCAGGCTGTGGCTAAAAGTGCCCGGAGCTTCCATTGCAAGTCGCTTTAGCAGGGGCTGATTGGCGTCGCTGTAGTCGAGCAGGGTCATACTTGTGGCGATGCGAAAGGCCTTTTCGATAAGCGGCAGCAGACCCTGAATAATGACGCTTACCACCAGCGCTGCGAAACCGTGCCAGCCGGCATTGCTCAGGGCGGTTAACGGCTTGACGTCCACTGTGAGAAAATCAAGTGCCAGGGAGGTTGCCGATGCGACAACGGCGGCGACGACGCCGACCTGCAGAAGCTTAATGCGTGTTCTGACTTCTCTCAGTGACAGGCAGCACGTGTAAGACGTGGCGCCCATAATAAGGAACGGCCTGATGTCGGGATTTGCCGCATCTGTAACTGCAAATGCGGCGAGGACACAATAGAACGTACTCATTCCAACGGCGAATCGCTGGTCGTAGGCGATGGACAGGATGATAGCTGCGACGGCGGCGGTGCCGGTGCCCCAGCAGGTATTGCCGGTCAGTGCGAAGCCGGCCTTGGCGACGGCCAGCAACATTGCCAGGAGTATGACCAATGCGGTGGCGCGGGCGTGATTTCTGATTATCCGGCCCTGATAGTGACGGATGTACAGGGCCGCGGCTACGGAAACTAATATCACGCTTACGACGGCTGCAATTGTGGGAACAAGTTTTATTTCGCGTTTGAACTCCACTGCAAGGACGAAGATTGCAAGGATGACAAACAACAGCCAAATCAGGAAAGAATTGACAAGGTGTGGTGCGACGAATCGTCTGCGTTTGGCGGCACGTTCCGCGGCGATGCTCTTTCGCACGTTCGTTCGTCTCGGGTTGAGTTTTTTTAGAAACAGAAATCGCATATCAATGAAATCCGAAGCACTAAATCCTAAATCCTAAACAATACCAAAATCCTAAATCCCAATGACCAAAACAGTACCAAAGCTGAGGTGCAAGTGCTGTTTTGAACATTGCATTTTTTGTCATTTGAATTTATTTAGAGTTTCGATATTAGAATTTAGGATTTATCTTTCTTGCCGTAAGCGCGGACGATACTCTGCACCAGTTTATGCCTTACGATATCCTTTTCTACGAGTTCGACGTATCCGATACCCTTAATACGGCGTAATTTAGCAATGGCTTCGACCATGCCGCTGACTTTCCCCTTTTCGAGGTCGACCTGCGTAATATCCCCGGTGATAATCATTTTTGAGCCTAAGCCGAGCCTTGTCAAGACCATAAGCATTTGCAGAGGCGATGTGTTCTGGGCCTCGTCGCAGATGATTACCGAATCATTGAGGGTTCGTCCCCGCATAAAGGCAAGCGGGATTATCTCGATGATGTCCAGCTCTATGAATTTTCGCATCTGTGCAAATTCCATCATATCTTCGAGGGCGTCGAAGAGCGGTCTCAGATACGGATTGACTTTCGCCTGTATGTCACCTGGCAGGAAGCCGATTTTTTCACCGGCCTCGACTGCGGGCCGGGCCAGGACGATTCTTCTGATTTGTTTTTTCCTGAGCATCGAGACGGCGACCGCTACAGCCAGGTAGGTCTTTCCCGTTCCGGCCGGGCCTATGCAAAAAGTAACGTCGTTTTTCAGCATAGTCTCGATGTATTTGAGCTGGCCCTTCGTGGAGGGCTCTATGACTTTTTTCTGTGCATAGACGGTTATTGCCTGGCCGGACGCTTGCTCTGTCGCCATGTCGTGTTTTTCGATAAATTGCATTACGTCGGCCGTGCCCAGTGAATCGCTGCGAATGAGATGCTTCTGCATTTTGTCGAGAGCTTCGGCGGCGGCGTTGACGCTTTCAGCCTTGCCGGTGATGGTAAGGATTTCATTTCGGGCGGTGATTTGCACGTCGAGGTTTTTACGCAGCAGCTTGAGGTTCGAATCGGCCGGGCCGAAAAGCTCGAGCTTTTTGTGAATGGGTTCTAATTTTATGTTAACCTGCAAAATCTGCTCCTATTCAACGACCGAAGAGCACAAAAAACAGATACGCAAAAGGCGCCGCCGGCAACAGTGAGTCGATGACATCGAGCAGGCCGCCGAATCCCGGGACACCTTTCGAGGCGTCCTTTTGTTCAGCGTCCCGCTTTAAGAGCGACTCGGCCAAATCTCCGAGCTGGCCTATAAACGCAAAGACAACGGCAAAGACCACCGCCGCGAGCCAGGACATTATACCAGAAATCGCGGCGAATAAAACGGCGGCTATGACAGCCAAAACGATGCCGCCGGCCATGCCTTCCCAGGTCTTGCCGGGACTGATTCGCGGTGAGAATTTATGTTTGCCCCAGAGCGACCCTGCGGTGTAAGCCCCTATATCAGTGCACTTTACAGTCGTTATAAACATCAGTAACGCAATCGTGCCTTTTTCGATTCGCAGCAGTACGAAAAAGCCGGGCAAAAGGCCCATGTAGAAAATAGCAAAAAGATTTGCTCCGCAATTTGACAGGATATTAACCGGGCCTGAGCGAAAATACTGCAGGGCGAACAGGCCGAGCAGAGCAGCGACGGCGACGGCGGCGAGGTATTTGTCGGCGGTAATGTTGAAAAGCTGCGGCCAATACCAGGTTGTTGCAAGGGCGATAGAACAAAGGACAGCGAACGGCTTGAAGATAGTAAGGCCCCTGGCGGCGGCGAGATTCGACATCTCCAGGTTGACAGGGACAATCAGGACAGCAATCAGGATGCACAACAGCGTGGCCTGGACGGGTATGTCGTTGGCGGAGTACCCGGCGGGCAAATTAAGCCGGCCATCGAGCAGAAGAACGGCGGTGAAGAAAACCGTCATCAACGTTCCAAATATCAATCTGTGTTTGAGCATACTCCCAATCGGTCAATGTTACAGAAATTGTTTTTGTCAATCCGTTTTGTGTAACTGGTTGTCGGTTTGGCCGAAGCGTCGGACTCTTTTCGAATAGGCTAATATGGCCTTTTCCAGTTCCGGTTCGATAAAGTCCGGCCAGTAAATATCGGTGACATAGAACTCGCTGTAGGAAATCTGCCAGAGCAGAAAGTTGCTCACTCTCAGTTCACTTGCGGTTCTAATCAGCAGGTCGGGGTCGGGTAATGCCTTGGTATATAAATGGCTGCTGATACAGTTCTGGTCTATATCATCGAGCGATAATTTTCCGTTTTTGCATTCAGAGGCGATAGTTTTTACGGCGTGTACGATTTCGTCCCGACCGCCGTAGTTCAGGGCCAGCGCGAGTCTCATGCCGGTATTTCGAGCGGTAAGCTCGAGTGTTTTATCCAGCTCTTTAATGAGTTGTGCCGGGAGTTTTTCGAGGGTTCCGAGATGGACAAGCTTAACGTTGTTGCGTTCGAGCATCGGCCGAATGGCGACCAGATACCTGGTATAAATATGCATCAGGGCGTCCACTTCAGCTTTAGGCCGCTTCCAGTTTTCGATACTGAAGGAATACAGGGTTAGTGCCTCGACGCCGAGATTGACGCAGTGGACGGCGACTTTCTCGACGGTTTTTCCGCCCTGTCGATGGCCGAAGATTCTTGATTGGCCTTTCTGCTCGGCCCATCGGCCGTTGCCGTCCATAATGATGGCGATGTGCCTGGGGATTTGCTGCGGGTCGATTCCCAGACGGCTTGCCGTTTCTTTCTGCTTTTGCTCGAAGCTCTGGTTCACTTGTTTTTTAGCCGATTATCTGAAAATTGTCTGACGACGTTTCGGTCCCACCCCGATTATACTTACCGGCGCTGCGGTGAATTCTTCTACCAAAGCAACGTATCGTTTTGCATTTTCCGGCAGGTCGTCGAATCTGGTTATCCCCGATAAATCTTCGTCCCAGCCGTCAACGGTCTGGTAAACCGGCTCGGCCCCGGCGAGCGTTTCAATATTTGACGGGAAGAATGTCGAATCCTCTGAGCCTATTTTATACGCTTTGCAGATGTTAAGCTGTTTGATACCGCTGAGCGTATCGAGGTGCATAAGTGCAATGGCGTCGATACCACCGATGGTGACGGAGTAGCGTACTGCGACGGCGTCGAACCAGCCGCATCGGCGTGGTCTGCCGGTGGTGGTGCCGTATTCGTGTCCGCGGTCGCGAATGTACGAGCCGATGTCGTTGTTCTGCTCGGTCGGGAAGGGTCCTGAGCCGACGCGTGTGGTATAGGCCTTTGCGACGCCGATAAACTTATCGACGTTTTTGGCAGGCACGCCGCAACCGGCGCTCATTCCGAGCGAGCTTGCGTTGGAGCTGGTGACAAATGGAAAGGTCCCGTGGTCGAGGTCGAGAAGCGTTCCCTGGGCGCCTTCGAAGAGGATGGATTTTTTCTGCTCTATAGCCTTGTGCAGGAGCTGTGTTGTATCGGTGATAAACGGAACGAGTTTTTGTGCGTAGAGTTTACATTTTTCGAAGATTTCTTCAGCGTCGAGCGGCTCGGCGTTATACAGTGCAGTGAAGATTTTATTTTTGTGCCCGACGATTTTTACGAGCTTCTGTTTGAGTGCGTCGAGGTCGGCCAGATCCGCGGCCCTTACGGCGAACGTTCTGCCGACCTTGTCGGCGTAGCACGGGCCGATTCCTCTTATAGTGGTCCCGATTTTGTTTTTGCCGAGTGAGTTTTCTCGGAATTGGTCTTCGGCTTTGTGGTAATCGAGGACAAGATGCGCATTCTGGCTTATGAACAATCGCCCTGTCAGCGTGAAGCCTTTTTGAGCGAGCGAATCGATTTCTCCGGTCAGGCAATCGGGGTCTACAACGACACCGTTTGCGATTACGCAGGTTGTTTCGGGCCTGACTGCGCCGCTGGGCAGAAGATGCAGGGCGAATTTCGTATCGCCGATGACGACGGTATGGCCTGCATTCGCGCCGCCGGCGTATCTGACGACGATATCAGCCTTTTCGGCGAGAGTATCGACGATTTTGCCCTTGCCTTCGTCGCCCCACTGTAATCCCACGATACAGGTATTCATCAAAAGTTCCCCGACTCAAAATATAAGGCCGCAGAGAGAATATCGACAAAGATAAACCGCAATAGCTGCACCAAAGAGCGTATTGCGGTTGACCGTGCAGATTGTATTCGGTCAGGGAATAATTTCAAGTGATTTTTGAGACCAGGTGCTCGAGGATGGCTTTTAGATTATCGTATTTTTTATAGCTCAGGGCCCTGAGGACATTCCTGCCGTCCGCATTTTTGTAGGTGATTATGAAAAACCCCCTGGCCTCGAAGTGAGTCTTGTCAACCTGCTGTATTGAATTATAGGGAATCTTTTCTTTTTCGCTGATGATAAGCTCATTTTCGTCTGCGACGACCTTTTTGTTTCGTACGGTGAGCCAGAAAATCGCGGCTGCAACAGCGGCGACTCCCATGTAGTAAGGGCCTTGGCGGTTAATAGTAAGATACGGCTTCGGACTGCCGTCGGGATTGGTGTGTTCTGCAATCCAACCTTCGTTGAGATATCCGTCGTAAACACACCAGCCGCCCACGACGAGAAGGATGAGTATATAAATCAGGCAATTTGTTTTTCTGTACTTGCTGTAAGGTGCTTCGACAGCCATGAAAATCCTCTCCTTTCGGTTAAGACAGTCTCCTGTGAGCGATGGCGTTAATAAGCGGCCTGACGAAATGGGGGACGATTTTTTCTTCCATTAGTGTTTCGAGCAGGCGGCACTGGTTTTCGAAGGAGTGAACGGCGTTGAATTTGGCCGAGGTCTGCGGATACTGTCGGACGGTAAGCGACAGGCTGATTGCCTGGTCCGACCGGTCTTTCGGTTTACGGGGGTCGTAAACGCTGGTCTTGGATTCGACACTTATGCGAGCCTGGGTACAGGAATCTTCGGACAGGCCCAATATAACGGCCGGGTTGACGCCGATAGTCCTGGCATCGGGTATTTCCACAAGGCAGGAGAAGGCCGAGCCGGCCAGCAGTGCTTCGGTGATGACCTCATCGTGGTTGTCGGGGCAATCGAAATCTAGCGTGATTGTCACGTCGAGTGAACTTATGTCGAGATGGCTGAGACTGAGCATATAAGGGGCCAGTTCGAGGACGAATTTGTGCTGGGTATAGGCGTCGTCGAAGTTGTCGGGGTTGACCATTCCCGATGCAAGCCGGTCGGTGTCGATGCAGACCCAGCGGTATCGGCCGGTGTCCTGAGATGATTCGAGGTAGTATTCGCTCTGGCTGCGGCGCGACAGGTTGTTCATAGCTGGGTATTGCTTCTGGATACGTTCGAAAAAGGCCAGGATGGTGTCCCTCTGCGCGGGCAGTTCCAGCTCGGTGTTTACACACATATCGAGATAAAAATCGTCACACAACGAACTTAAGTCGCCAGGCATTTCGCGCTCCCGATAACTGCTCAAAGACTCCTGATTTTCTCAGAAAGGCGGTGTTTGGGCAAGGCAAAAGCGGGTAAATTGGGTGAAACAGTCAGGTTTTTTTCGTACTTGTATGCTGCGGACTTCCTACTGGAGTGGGTTATAAGGTTGCCGGTCCGGCGAATCGGGCGGCTAGGGCAGCTCCTGAGTGTCCGGACCGAAGCAATCGAGCAACGGTGTGGTTTTTGTTTCAACGCATGTAGCGGCGTAGAGATACATTGCCGCCGACCATGTTTGCCAGTCCTGGCCGCGTGGGCTCTGGTCCCGGGCGGCGAGCCACTCGTTGAAGCCGAACTCGACCTGTTCCACACGGGCGGGCCTGACCAGCTCGGTAAACGCCGCGAGTTTTCTTTCGGCGAGCTGATGCCGGCCGGCGGCGACCAGGGCGGCAATGTAGAAACCGCAGATGAAAGGCCATATGCCGCCGTTATGATATTCGCCGGGTCGGTTGTACTTTTCGTAGCGCGGCCGCCAGTCGGGGTCGGACGGCTTGATGTACGGGAAAAGACAAGGCGGCAAATCACTGTCCAACTGACCGCTTTGACGAAGAGCGCGGCATTCCCTCTCTATCCAGGCAATCAACTGGCGGGCCCTGGAGTGCGGGGCGATGCCGGATAGAATGGCCAGGCTGTTGCCCAGGAGGTCGAATCGCTCGCTGCGATAAACCTTGTAAGACCACATCGCGTAATACGGCTTATGTCGAAGTAACAGACCTTCGTGGACGTGACGCTGCTGTCTTTCGCCCTTGACTGTGAAATGGACCATATACTCGCGCAGCCGGGACGCGCGGTCATCCAGACCGAGCAGTTTTAGATATATGTAGGTAATCGTGTTGACATACAGGCCGTAGCCCACAACCCATTGCTCATCGCGCCAGTCGGTGGTCGGCATCTGTGCGATTAACGCGCGGTTGGAAGGGCTTTGATATTCCATCCAAGTAAGAGACTTGTTTACAACGTCGTCGAGGAAATCCGTCCGTCCGGTAGCCTTTCGGTAGAGTCCGACAGCCATGAGGAACAACGGCGTGGTGTCGCTGGCGCCGCGGTCTTCGCCGTCGTGTACGAGCGAGGGGATGTGGCCGAGCGGAGTTTGATTTTTCGCGAGGGTTTCGAGGACTCTTTCGAGCGAGGCGAGGAGCTTTTTGTTCTTTGAAACTAAAATGCCGAGACTTGCAATCATCAAATCGCGTGTGTACGGTTCCGGATAGCCCCATCCGGCGGTTCGCGGCAGGCCGCGATACGGCCCGTGCGCATTATGAAGCAGGACTTCAACGGCGGCCTGCTTCGCCCGTGCGATTTTGTTTGAAAGGTCTTTATTCATATCGTTCAGAGATTGAGTTTTTCGGTCACTATTTCGACGAATCTTTTTGCGACTACGCGGTAGTCGAAATACTTAACAGCCCTTTCGCGTCCGGATTTTCCCATCTTGATTCTTAGCTGTTCATCGGTCATCAGTTTCATCAGGTAATCGGCGATGTCATAAACACTGGCCCTGTAGTCCACCACGCGAGGTTCGCTGAAGACGTACCTGTGTCTCGACTCGTATCCGGATTCTTCGCCGACGGTGGCCTCTCTTAGCAGAATTTCCTGGGCCACCTCGGCCAGGAACGCATTTTCACCGTGCACCATCGTATCAAGCATACCCATAGCCTTAATCCCGATTACGGGTTTGCCGCAGGCTCCGGCCTCGACCTGAATCATTCCGAAGCCTTCGAGCCGCGAAGGCGCAGCGTATATGTCGCAGGAGGCGAGCAGATAGGGCATAAAGTTTCGGCTGATGATGTTGGTGGTGTAGACCACGTTCTTGTCGATGCCGAGCTGGCTGGCGAGCTGCAGGTCAATGAGGTTCTGGGCTTCTGTTCTGGGCTGAGGCCAGACCTTGCATATATATTTCCAGTCCGGCGCCTTAATATCATTTATAGCCAGGGCCTGCATAACTTCCTGAGCACCCTTGCTGCTGGCGTCGCCGCCGATTGTAAGAATCATTACTTGGTCGGGCGCGACGCCGAGGGCCTCTCTGACTGCGACTATCTTTGGGTCGTTTTTGTCGCGCGGCCTGAACGCCTCGGTATCACAGCCGACGGGAAGCACCTCGATGTTATTTCCGCTCAGGCCGTCCCTGATATAAACCTGCTTTACCCAGTTGGAAGTTACAAGAATCAAGGGCAGAGACTCGAGCACCTCGCGGTAATTGGCCATAAAGCCGTCGGCGACAAGCCAGGGCACGGGCTGAATCCCGTATCTTTGGGTGTGCAGCACGAGAAAGGGGGTATGGCCCCAGTAGCCGACCCCGACGACGATGTCCGGTTCAAACCATCTGTAATACCACTCCTTTTCCTGGCCGGATTCGAAATGAGCCGAATGAACATCGACGCCTAATTCTTCAAGCCCCCTGTGCAGCAGGCTGCCCTGTGTGGCCAGTCCCGCCGGCGACGGGGGGTAGTCGTAGATTACGAGCACTTTCATTTTCGTGTCCTTCTAATATACAGGTCGATTATCAAGTTTTGCCGAACCGCCAGAATGCTTCTTTGGCGGGGGTGATTTTTGCTTCGAAACTATCGGCTGCGAAACCATAGGTATCGGTGATTAGCTCATACTTGCGCTTGAAAATTTCTTCGGGCAGTTTGTGAATTATATCGGCGTCGTCGATTGCCCGCGGCAGATATTTTTTATTGCCGTCTTCGTAAGCAAAGGTCCAGAGCTGCGCTGCGTGCAGCTGTTGATTTTGCCATAGTGCCATAACGGCCCTGGAGACTTCTTCGTGCCGCAGGTGACGTGTGTATTCGCCCGAACGGTCGTGTGTGATTATAACGTCAAACCTGTCGGCAGGCAGAAGTTCGAGTATGGTTTGCTGGATAAGAGTTTGTCTCAGGGGCGCTTGTTCCGGGGCGTCGTCGAGGTCGGCCATGAATCCTTTAGCGCCGAGCTGCTCGACTGCGCGGGAAAATCTGGGAGCACGGTCGGGGTCGCTCTTTCGGCATAGTGTCATTATGGTCCAGTTTATGTCAGGGTGCATCAGGATTGTACCTCCGGCCCAGAGTGTTTCATCGTCCGGATGAGCGACAATCACGACACAGCTTTCTGCGTTGGCAAGGTCGACAATATGTTTTGTTTGCTCAGCCATTACTACTCCCTGAATATATGGCTACGAACGGTTATGATAGCAGTTCATTTAATACAACAAAGTAAAAATTGCCTGGTATTGCAGAAGTGGATAAAAAAACAGTGCGATTTTAGTTTTTGGTCCGGGCCGATTCAAGTTCGGCCTCGGGCAGTCGCAGCTCGGTGATGATTGCCCCGATGCAGGCGAATACGGCGAAAAAGAACAGTCTGAACGGCCAGCGGACAGGCGCGGCGATGTCAGAACCGGACAGACTAATAGTCAGGACGGTTGCGGCGGTATAGAAAAGCCCGGCCAGAAGTCCGGCTGCCGCCGCCGAAACGAAGCGCTTCCATAGCTGCATACCGCCGGCGTATAAAGTCACCGCAGAGCCGCAAAGCGCGGGCAGTATGGCAGTTGCGTACCAGATGCTGCGGAGGGTGGGGACAGAGCCTGTTTGCCGCAGCCAGAACCAGTCGGCCAGGGCAAAGAGCAGGGCGGCAACAAGCGCAGATACGGGGACGTGCCAATAACGAGGCGGTTGAGCTTCGCGGATTTTGGCACGGCCGGCCATGCGGCGGCGAATAGTCAGCGGCCAGTTGTAAAACAGGCAAAAGACCCAGTGCTCCAGAAGAGCGCCGCGTTCACCGAAGACAGGGACAATATGCACGGCCTCGGTGGCCCAGTGACTTGCCATAAACCGGGCCAGGGCCGGGTAGCGATATGTCATCTGGATTGGAAAGGCCAGGTAGCCGACGTACTTAAAGAAGCTCAAAAAGACGGCGATGTTGTAGTCTTTGAAGCTGCGGTCGTATGTTGCGATGCCGACTGCATACAGGCCGCGTGCCAAAGAGCCGGGAGATATTGGAATTATCTGAAACAATACAAGTATTCCGCCGGCGCCGAGCGTATCGCCCGTGCGGTGATAGTAAATCCAGGCTACTGTTACAGAAACGATTTGCGTCAGTGGCAAAGTCATCAGGTGTACGACAAGACTTATCAGGTAACGCTGGATGTAACGTTCTTTCAGTTGAGAGAGAATGGTCGAAGCGTCTTCGTTGGAGAGTATGTGTTTTTTCTTTCCCTGCTCAATCATATCACGAAGCCACTGCTCGCGCAGAGGTGCGCTGAAATAAAGTTTAATCGGCCTGATGAAGATGTAGTGCAGCTTGTCTTTAAAGAATTCGAAATCCGTCAGGAAACGGTGCAGGCCGGCGGGCAGGATTGAGAACGGCAGGTGACAGAAGAATCGCCAGTTCTCGTCTGCGACCTTCTGTGTATTTTGTTCGCTTATTCGTCCGGCGCGGTGCCAGGCTATAAGCTTTTCATAGATTCTGCCGCGAATCGCCATGGCGAGGTAACCGGCGTCTGTGAGCATTGAATAGTAATGCCTTGCCCAGTCTGGCAGGGCCCAGAGACGGCGGATTATCTTGCCGAGAAATGGTAAAAAGCCGAGCAGACAGAAAACGAATGCAAGAGGCCTGCTGTTGCGGAATTTATTTTCGTGTGGTTCGTCAATCAGGTTTCGTGTTCGCCAGCCGGTAACCGCCGAATTGAAGATAGTACCCCATAGCCGTCCGTCATATAAGAGCCGGATGTGATTGTGGGTTATGTCAGGGATGCTGTTGCGATAAGTTTTTTCTGAAGTTTTTAGCTCGTCGAGCATAGAGGTCATGTCCGCGAACTGGTCGCGGTGCGACTCGACGAAGGATTGAAGTTTGGAAACGTCGCCGCGGTCGAACTGAACGATTGAGCCGCGCTTGAAACCTTCGAAAATAAGCTTGAAGTCTCCGGGACTCATAGGCAAAAAAGGCAGCAGCGTCAGGCCTGCCCGAAAATCTACTGCAACAAGGCCTGAGGCCGGCTCGGTCTCCGTACTTTCGAGCTTGAGAACGTTAGGCTGACTTTTGCAAGTGGACCATTCGTACTGGCGGGCGAACTCATGCGCACCGAGCTCGTGCAGCAGGTTCACGAATTCGGCCATGAATTTTTTCTTGTTTCGGTATTCGACTGAGCCGAGCTTGTTTTCATCGAAGGGACGGCCTTTTTCGTATAGTCTTAGAAAATCCATGTGGTCGTCGACTTCGAGCCGCCAGGTGCGTCCTTCAATCCAGTCGGTGATTTCGCCGCAGCTTCCGAGTGTGTTGTCCACAAATGTAGCGTGGACGTTTTTGACCGCGTCTTCACTGCCGAAGCGAATTTTAGCGGCCCGGCGGATGAACTTCTGCCACAGTGCGCCTGCCCTTGCGGCTGTGGGGTTGACCTGCTGCTGAAAGGGGCCCTGGAAGCCGACCCAGTAGAGCGCATTGCGAAATAATTTTCCAAAAGTCGAGGGTGGGATGAGGATTTTCATTGCGTACGTACCGCCGACGGCAAGGCCTTGTGGTGCTTTTCCGTCTATCTGGGTAACTTTAACCTTATAAACCTGGCCTGCGTAGCCGCCGCCGACGAACTGCTCGACAAGAAGGGTCAGGCGAACTTTATCCGCGGTTTCAACTATGGTTGTCTCGAAGGTGAGCTCTGCGCCGCTGTCGTAGCGGGCGGTTCGCAACGGGCGATACAAATTAGCGTCCGCGAATCGCTGCGTAAGTTTCTCTATTGTCCGGACTGAGTAGTTTTTTCGCATCTGTTTAATCAATCGCCGGGTACAGGTAGTTGAAGAATCTCGATATAAACAGCAGAACGGCCGCTGCGTAAATGCCTGCTAATAAATCATCGGCAAGTATGCCCCATCCGGCGGGCAGTTTTTCCAGTTTTTTTATGGGAAAGGGCTTTGCGATATCGAAGAGTCTGAAAAGAGCAAAGCCGAATCCTGCAATCAGCAGCGGGCTAAGCTCTGTAAACATCACGGCCGGGACAAAGACCACACACTGCCCGGCCAGTTCATCTATTACTATTTCGCGGGGGTCCTGTTTGCCGGTAGTGACAATTACGGCAGGCGAATAAGCAACGCATATTACCGACGCGGCAACGGCCCAGACGAGCATTATGATTGAAATCCATTCAGCCGGCGCGCCGAGAAATGCCAGGAGCAAAAATAATCCCGCCGGCGGCAGTGAGCCCCAGGTGCCGGGACACAGCGGCAGCAGCCCCAGACCGAAACATGATGTAAAAAGCCGCTTCACGGAGCAAAACAATAAGCGAACAAGCGGTCCAAGTCAAAGATTATGCGGTGTTTAATGCGGCAGCGACTCGACCTTCGCAAGACAGTATTTGTCGGTCATTCCCGCGATGTAGTCGCATACGCAGCGCTGAATGGGTTGATATTCGGCGAGGTCACGGAAAAAGTTCGGCATATTCTGCGGTTCTTCGCACAGTTTGCCGAACACAGTGCCGAGCCAGTGGCGGACCTGGGTTTCGGCCTTGACCGAATCGTGCATATACAAATTCTCGAAAAGAAACTTCTCAAGAATACTGAGCTGCTCATTACACTTTTTCGAGAGGGTTACGAGGCTTCCATCGGCGCTATAAACATCATCGAGGGTTTTTATATTCGCCTCGGCCAGATTACAACGACTGGTCTCTATGCAGTCACCGACAAGAATGTTGATTATGGCCTTTGCGGTCCTTGTCCTTCTGATTACATAATCGTCGATTGTATCAGCCTGTACCTGAAGCCGGGCTTTGGTATAGATTTCGATGTCGTTTAATTGTTCCGATTCTATGACACGCGCCCGCATACCGTCTTCAAGGTCGTGGCAGTTATATGCGATACGGTCGGCGATACTGGCAACTTGTCCTTCGAGGCTGCAATTCTTTTCAGGGAAAGTTTCATCAGTGGATGTGTCATAGGGGCTAAAGTGTTTCGACAAACCAAGTCGGGTTTCATACAGCAGGTTCAAGCCGGCAAAGTCGGGGTAAGGATGTTCGAGAAAATCGACGATGTACATGGTTTGCTGATTGTGCTCGAATCCGCCGAAGTCGGCCATTAATTCATTTAGCACTTTTTCGCCTGTATGCCCGAACGGAGGATGGCCTAAATCGTGGGCTAAACATATCGCTTCGGCTAAAGCCTCATTCAAGTTGAGATTTCTTGCGATGGTCCTGCCTATTTGCGCCACTTCGATACTGTGGGTAAGCCTGTTTCGGTAATTGTCGTTGAGGCCGGGCGTGAAGACCTGGGTTTTGCCCTCAAGCCGTCGAAAAGCTTCGCAGTGTATAATCCGGTCGCGGTCGCGGTCGAAGTCGCTGCGGTAGGGGTGAGGTTTGTCGGGTGATTTTCGGCCCCGGGTGTTCTTTTCTGTCACGGCGTAATCTGCGATATGTTCGGGCATATTTATAGTTTGGGCAGAGACTGTTTCTGTGAGGTTTCTTTAAGTAGCCGGTAAAGTTCTTCGAGGCTCTGGCTTATAACTTTTGTATCACTGCATGTGCTCATGAAATTTGTGTCGCCGTCCCATCGCGGCACAACGTGAATGTGCATATGCTCTGGCAATCCCGCACCGGCGCATCGGCCGAAGTTCATACCTATGTTGAAGCCGTGCGGTTTTATAGTCAAGGACAGCGCTTTCTGCGTTTCCCGAATGAGCTTTGTCATTTCGAGAATTTCAGCTTCTTCGGCCGAGTCCAGGTCGGGTATGTGGCGAATTGGCGCGATAAGTAAATGGCCGTTGTTGTAAGGGAAACGATTAAGAACAACGACGGATTTTTCAGTTCGCCAGAGTACGAGGTTGTCTTCGTCACAGTCCGGAGTTTTAAGGTAATCGCAGATAAAGCAGCCGCCGGGCTTTGAAAGGTCCTGTATGTATTTAACCCGCCACGGCGCCCACAGATTCTCCTGCTGCAAGGTTCTTGCCTCCTTTTAATTTTTTATGTTACTTATTGACCAGCCGCATGGTTATTTTCTGTTCGATATAGATTATAGGGTCGGCTCCGGGCAGAGGCGAGGCGTTCGGTTTAAGCGTAAACTTATAGTTTTGTTCACGGGAATCAACTCTGCCGTTGTTTATATCGAACAGCTCCTGTCCGGTGCCTTCGAGGCTGGTGACACTGAGTCCCTTGAACATTGCCCGAAAGAATCCGAAAGTTCCGGCCAGCCGAAAGCTGCCTTCGTAAGGAAGAGGAACTTTGGGTTTGACGTCTGACATTGCATAGGTGCTGTTTATTACAGCGACGGGTCCGTGTTCGGTTTCGCTGACCTCGGCAAGCCGATAGGTGACGTCACGGCCTATGCGCAGGACCATAGAAGTCGGCACGAGCAGATGTGATTTCCATGTTTGACCGACTTTAACGCCCTTAGCGGGTTTTTCGATGCTTGCCAGGGAATCCCAGAGATACCATTGTGTGGCCATAATATCGTCGAGCAGGTCGGGGTCTTTTGTTCCGCTCGACTTGCCGTCCTGTCGAAAGGCCGCTTTCGAGGTGGCGGTAAGCAGCTTAACGAGTTCGTCGCGTTCGTGAATTTTTCCGTCGGGCCCGACGGTAAAGGTGTAGCTTTTGCCTTTGAGGGTTTCTACGGCATCTTTACCCGTGCGGCGTGTACCGGTTTTGACGGCTTTTATCGATTCGAAGGTGGCTTTTATTTTTGTAAGCCCGTACGGATTGACCTCGATGGGCTCGTAAGCAACGACCATCTCGACGGACTCGGTGGATTCCTTTTTTGATTTGTCTTGCTGTTTATCAGGAGCCCAGTCGGTTATGATTTTGCGGGTGCAGTTGAATTTGTATCGCTGAATTTGCCCCTGTTGAAAATCGACGTTAAAGAACACCCGTTGCGTTTTTTGGGCCGGTTCAACGCAGCCGATGATGACCAGCAGTACACAGAGGACAAGCCAGGCGGGGCTGAACGGTTTTTCCATTTGCATATTGCATTCTCCAAAAAGTACCGGCCTTGCCGAGTTTAAGATTTAATTATACAGAAGACCCGTTTCAAGACAAGGCGATTTTCCTTTATCGCCGCTGCCGGAGCCGGTAGAATGGGCCTTAAATAAAGATGAAGGATAAAGGATTAGGGATTAAAGATAATTAACTCCCTGCAGTTACGATTTATCCTTAATCCTTTATCAATAATCCTTTTTAGTGAGGAAAGGAACGGTATGAGAAGTGACACGGTAAAAAAAGGTTTCCAAAGGGCGCCGCACAGGGCTTTGCTGCACGCCTGCGGACTTCGAGACGGCGATGTAGGCAAGCCTTTTGTTGCGATAGCCAACAGCTTTTGTGAGATTGTGCCCGGCCACGTGCATTTGAACGAAGTGGCCAGGGTAGTCAAAGAGGCGGTTCGTCAGGCCGGCGGTGTGCCTTTCGAGTTCAATACCATAGCCGTCTGCGACGGAATCGCGATGGGACATACGGGAATGAAGTATTCGCTTGCCTCTCGTGAAATTGTCGCCGATTCTGTTGAGACGATGGTGCGGGCACACTGTTTCGACGGGCTTATCTGTATTCCCAACTGCGACAAGATCATACCGGGTATGCTGATGGCCGCGGTCCGGCTGAATATCCCGACGATATTTGTTTCCGGCGGACCGATGGCAGCCGGTAAAACAAAGGATGGCAAAGCGGTCGATTTGATAAGCGTATTCGAAGGTGTCGCCGAATTTAACTCCGGCAAGATTACCGAGCAGCAGTTGAACCTGCTGGAGCACACAGGCTGTCCGGGCTGCGGAAGCTGCTCCGGTATGTTCACCGCCAATTCGATGAACTGCCTGTGCGAGGCGATTGGAATGGCCCTGCCGGGCAACGGAACTATATTAGCTGTGAACCCGAAACGTCAGGAGCTTTACAGAAACGTCGGCCGGCAAATCCTGCGACTGATTGAACAGGACATAAAGCCCCTCGATATCATCACTGTTAAATCGATTGACAACGCCTTTGCTCTGGATATGGCTATGGGCGGCTCGACAAATACCGTCCTGCATACATTGGCCGTGGCCAGCGAAGCGGAGATTGACTACAGCCTCGAACGCATCAATAACATCAGCAAAAGGTGCCCGAACATCTGTAAGGTCTCGCCTTCGAGCAGTTACCACATCGAAGACGTTGACGCTGCCGGCGGTATCAGTGCGATATTGAATGAAATCAGCAAGGTGCCCGGACTTATAAATACCGATTGCCCTACCGTGACGGGTAAAACCATCGGTGAAAACGTCGCTTCTGCCAAAATCAAGGACGAGAAATGTATTAGGCCGCTGGACAAAGCGTATTCGAGGACGGGCGGGCTGGCGATACTTCGCGGCAATCTCGCTCCGAACAGTTGCGTAGTTAAATCGGCGGGCGTCTCTGAGTCGATGCTCCGGCACAAAGGCCCTGCGGTCATATTCGGCAGCCAGGAACAGGCTTGCGATGGTATTTTAGGCGGCAAGGTTAAAGAAGGTGATGTAGTAGTAATTCGCTACGAAGGCCCGAAAGGCGGGCCCGGTATGCAGGAGATGCTCTCGCCGACAAGCTATATTATGGGCGCCGGCCTCGGCGAATCGGTCGCGCTCATTACCGACGGCCGGTTTAGCGGCGGTACACGCGGCGCCTGTATCGGCCACGTCAGTCCCGAAGCTGCTGTCGGCGGCCCGATAGGATTATTGAAAGACGGCGACATCATCGAGATAGACATACCGAATAATAAGATTAGCGTCCGGCTTTCGGATGAGGCCCTCGCCGAGCGAAAGAAAAACTTCAAGGCCCTGCCGCCGAAGATTACTAAAGGTTGCCTTGCCAAATATGCCGCTATGGCCACCAGCGCCGACACCGGCGCCGTCCTGAAATGGTAAGTCAGAGACAAAATAAAAGAAGCTGGTAGTATAGTGAAGATTTTGCCTGTATAATCGAATATATATCGGCCGTAAAGTATTTCTGTGAAAGACAGATTTTCAGGAGACTCGTCGTGTATGATAGAATCTCGATAGACCCGAAGATATGCCACGGCCAAGCCTGCGTGAAAGGCACCAGAATACCCGTGCACCAGGTGGTTCATATGCTGGCTGCCGGTGATTCTATAGACTCGGTCTTGAATGAGTATCCTTCACTCAAGCGGTCCGATGTACTGGCCTGTCTGGATTACGCCGCCTCACTTGCAGAGGAGCAGGTTACACCGATTAGCGGGTAAGCTGCTAAAAATATTCAATATAATGAAAAAGACACAAATTAACACTGTAAGTATCAGACACGGATTAACACGGATTTACACTGTTTATAATTTAAATCCTCTGTGTTCTCTGTGGCCAAAAAACTCTGTGGCTAAACTTGTTGGTCATTATGCGTGATAAAACAAAAATTACGTGGCATTTTAACAAAAAAACTTAGCTGCACGCGCCTCCCTCAAGTGGTAAAGGAACTTATATGGGTTCGCTTGACCAACAGTGTCTGTCCACTGCCGGAATAATCTGTGATTGCATACTCCGTAATGAACACTGGCAAGCTTTTGGGTATCGTAAACGACCGAGACAAGGGAAATTCTGGGACATTTTTGTTAATGCAAACAAATCAGAACAAGAAAAAGTCCTTGCGAGGGAATTTTGGGCAGCGGCATTCGGGAGAGTTTTTTACTGGGCCTCAAAAAGAAAGGGATTTATTAATCGAATTGACTTCATTGCCAAATTAATGAATTTATATATTGATGGAATCGACGAGAAACCTTTGTGGCCTACCTTTAATTTTCTGACCCCGGAAGATGCTTTTGGTTTTCTACAGCAAGCTTGCCTCGACTATGGAAGTTGCAGAGAGAACTCTGATTTTTCTAAGGCATTTCTGCAAAGGTGCGTTTTATATTTAAACCAGAAATTGCCATCTACATGGATTTTCGGTGGAGCATGGCTTTTTAGTCATTCTAACTCACTGTTTATGGCTATTATCCCTGCTCTTGACGACACTATTGTACTGAATCAGGATTCAGACATTGATATTTATAATTCAAAATATTATGATGCGGCAGAAAAATTATTTCTCCAGATAGAAAGTACATAGCTATTGGTATCTCTGCCGATACCGGCAGTATTGAATTGGTAAAATTCTTGGGAAGCGTGTGAAAATGCAAATTGATGAGATACTACAGGATTTCAAAAGCGATATACAGGAGCTTTACGCTGAGCGTCTAAAGGCGATAGTTCTGTACGGTTCCTGGGCGAGGAACGAAGCTGCGGACGATTCGGATATCGACGTAGCGGTTGTCCTCAACGGCGACGTCGAGCCTTGCAAAGAGATTGACCGGATGATAGATATCATCACAGATATGAACCTCGAACACGGTGTGCTGCTTTCGGTTTACCCTGTATCGCAGCAAAAATACGAGCATATCAACAGCCCGCTTATTATAAATCTGCGCAAGGAAGGCGTGCCGGTATGAATGAGCAAAAGGATTTAGTTGAAAAAGCGAGACGGTATCTCAAAAGTGCTGAATTGCTGATTAAAGACGGCGATTATGACTCTTCTGCCTCTCGAACATATTACGCAATGTTTTATTGCGCCGAGGCTGCTCTATTAAAACAGGGCCTGACCTTTTCGTCCCATAAAGGTGTTATTTCAGCATTCGGGGAGCATTTCATAAAGACCGGCATTTTTCCTAAACAGATGGGCAAACAACTGAACGCGGCTTTCGAGAAGCGCCAGATTGGAGAGTACGAATACACCTGCGTTATCTCAAACGAGGATGCAGAAGATTTGCTTGCGGAGGGTAAAGAGTTTACCAAACAAGTAGCAAAGTGGCTGAATGGATGACAGTTCAGCTATTTAGCCTGTTAGTTGTGCTTTTTGGTCATTACCGCGGCCAGCAGGATATGGCGGAGGCGGTCATCACTCTGATTGGCAAGGTAGTTTGCGCTGAAATCGAGCTTGAACCGGCCCTGGAAATTCTTAATGTTGGATGTGAGCTGGTCTCTGTTGAGTTGGGCTATTGCGCTGGCGGCTTGCTCGAAATTATCACGCGAGACCATTTTTATAACTCCTAAGGTCCTGGATATTGTTCAACATTGTGCAAATCGGTTTCAGCGAGGGTCGGCTTCGGCCTGAATTTTCAAAAGCTCTTTTGCAAAGCGCAACTCACGAAAAAAATTTTTGGTTTTTGGCGACTGGTCTGATAACTTCGGTGTGTCGGAACCTGTCAGGGGTGATTTGCCTGTTGTTTTTATAGTACTGGTAGCCTGCCGAAAGGCTTCAATATGCGAACGGACAGACTCGATTACGATTTACCTGCCGCCCTGATTGCCCAGCAACCCAGTGCTGTACGCAGCGAATCGAGACTGCTGGTCCTCAAAAGGACAGACGGCGCCCTGACAGACAGCAAATTCAGTTGTATTGGCCGATACCTTTCAAAAGGCGATTGCCTTGTCATTAATGACACGAAGGTCCTGCCTGCAAGGTTCTTTGCGCACAGAGACACAGGAGGAAAACTCGAAGGCCTGTTCCTCCACGAACGAACACCGGGCCTCTGGCAGGTTATGCTCAGGGGCGCAGGCAGGATTAAAATCGGTGAAAAAATCCGTATCAAAGACAAAACCGGCGCAGATTACTGCCGGGCCCAACTGCTGGAAAAACCCGAAGGCAGCGAATGTACCCTGCAGATAGAAAGTGATGATGATTTACAGACCGTACTCGGGCGAATCGGATTTGCGCCGCTGCCGCCTTATATAAAAAGAGACAGCGACCTCAGCCAGGATGAGCTTGACCGCCGGAGATATCAAACTGTCTATGCAAGCTCCGATGGCGCCGTTGCTGCGCCTACGGCCGGGCTGCATTTTACGGATGAACTAATTGACCGGATAAAGGATAAAGGTGTTTACTTCGCCTCGGTAACACTGCACGTCGGCGCCGGAACATTTAAACCGGTTACTACTGAAATACTCGAAGAGCACAGGATGCATTCCGAGAGATTCGTAATCGATAAGCAAAATGCGGACATAATCAACACAGCCAAAAAGACAGGCGGGGAAATTATTGCAGTCGGCACGACCAGCGTCAGGGTACTCGAGAGCGTAGCTGAAAACGGGCAGGTCAAACCCGGCGGCGGCGAAACAAAACTTTTCATAATGCCGGGTTATGACTTTAAGATTGTCGATGCGATGATAACTAATTTCCATCTGCCTCGCTCGACGCTCTTGGCCCTGGTCGCCGCCTTTGCCGGTCTGGACAACATATTTACTGCCTATCGGCACGCAGTCCAGAACCGCTACCGATTTTATTCGTATGGAGATGCGATGCTCATAGTATAATAAGGGCGATGGGCGGACCTTTTAGGAAGCAAAAGAGGCACGAAATGAAATTGTACCTCGTTCAGCACGGTAACGCAGTTTCGAAGGATGAAAACCCCGACCGGCCGTTGAGCAACCAAGGCCGGACCGATGTAGCGCGAGTCGCCGACTTCGCTGAGCCGCTGAAAATTACAGTGGATTACCTGTGGCACAGCAGGAAAAGCCGGGCGGTGCAAACGGCCCAAATCCTTGCAGGGGTGATAAAGGCAAGAAAAGGCATCAGCGAACGGGATGACATCAATCCGAATGACGAGATTACCGGCCTGGAGCAGGAGTTGTCGAAGGTATCGGCTGATGTAATGGTTGTCGGGCACATGCCGTTTCTTGGCAGGCTGGCGTCGGAGCTGCTCAGCGGCAGCGAGAACGCAAACACGGTACGCTTCAGACAGGGCGGCATAGCGTGTTTGAATTATGATAAGGATACCGGCTGGCAAATTGAATGGATGATAACGCCTGACGTGTTGACCGGGACCTGATTGAGACAAGTGATGATGACTGGTTTACCGGCGGAAATTGAGCAATGCAGCACGGCCGTGCAGAAGCTGTGGTCGATGATGAACCCGTGCATTCTCTGTATGCGCAACTGCAGGGTCAACCGCCTCGACGGAGAACTTGGCTATTGCGGAATCGGCGCCGAGCCGCTGATAAGTTCCGTAGGCCCGCACTTCGGAGAAGAATCCGTATTGGTCGGCCCGCCTCCGCGACTCTCGTCGCGAGACGAGACGGCAGGCCCGGGCGGTTCGGGGGCGATATTCTTTTCGGGATGCAACCTCGGCTGCGTGTTTTGCCAGAACTACGAAATCAGCCATCACAGAGGCGGATGCAGAGTAGGCATCAAAGACCTGGCCAGGACGATGCTGAATTTGCAGAAAATGGGCTGCGTCAATATAAACCTGGTCACGCCGTCGCACGTCTCGGCGGTATGCGCGGCTGCTATAGAGCTGGCGCGCAGGGAAGACCTGAAGTTACCCATAGTCTATAACTGTGGCGGATACGATTCGGCTGAAACACTGCGGCTGCTCGAAGGATTCATTGACATATATATGCCGGATGTTAAGTACGCTGAATCGGCCGTATCACTGGAGCTTTCCGGCGCGGGCAATTATCCACGGGTCAGCCGCGAAGCGGTAATTGAGATGCATAGGCAGGTCGGCGATTTGCAGATTAAGGACGGCCTTGCTAAACGCGGACTGCTCGTGCGACACCTGGTGCTGCCTAATGACCAGGCGGGCAGTTTAGAGATTATCGACTTTCTGGCTGAGCACGTCTCGGCTAATACAGCTATCAATGTTATGGACCAGTACCGGCCCTGCTATAAAGCCGGTGAGCATACCTTAATAAACCGCAGACCCACCACCGAAGAAATCGGCAGCGTTCGCAAATACGCCGCCGAGAGGGGACTTCGGCTTGTTGATTGAACATTTCGCGAAGCTGCTTTGCGGTCGGCTCCTGCTCATACTCGCAGTGAAGGCATATACAAAAATTACTTTATTGCCTGTTAAAAAAGTGATACAATAAATTGAAGCACCGACGGCGGAGTCTGGCTGCAATTAGCCAAAGTGACGGGAAGGAAGAGAACTGCGGATGCTCAAGTTTCATTGCCCCCATTGCGACCAGAAAATCGGCCTGCCGCAGCAGTATGCCGGCAAGCAGGTCCGATGCGCCAAATGCAAGCAGATTATCGTGGTGCCGACGGCGAGCGAACAAAACGATGTAACGGACAAAGGGGTCATACGATTCGAATGCAGCGGCTGTAAGCGGAAATTAAAGGTCTCACAGAAACATGCCGGCCGGCAGGTCAAATGCCCAAAATGCGGCGTACCGATAGCAGTGCCTCGGTTAACGGATGAGAAGATTCTGCGTGCGTCTTCCACAGGCAGCACCATATCGGATGAGCTGCTTGAGTCGTATGCGGGGACAGGTGATTTTCCTGAGCAGGCAGAAAAGACCCCGCCGCCGGTGCAGCAGGAAGGCTCTTTGAAATTTCAGCCCACTGTCGAAAACACCAGCGGCAGCGTCAGGTGCTCATCATGCGGTGCCGTTCATTCCGCGGGTCGGAAGTTCTGCACTCTGTGCGGGCAAAGTCTGACCGCAGGCGCATCTGACAGCTCAAAACAGGCACCATGTGAAGCTCAAAGCGACGATACTACCGGCAAGAGTAATATAGTGTTGGCGATACTGGTTTCGATAGTTTTTGCAGCCGTCGGCGGTATCGTCTGGTGCGTTGCAGCAAGGTTCATCGGCATAGGCTGGATGAGCTTTATGGCGGTGGTGGTTTGCTGCCTGGCCGGGGCGGGTTTTTATCTGTGCACGCAGAATCGCAGTGTTGGCGTCGGCATCCTGGCGGGAGTGATTGGCTTTATGGGTATTCTCAACGGCAAGACGCTTATCGCCAGGTATGTAGCGATGCCGCAGATGAAGGAGTTTTTCAGCGAGGGCGCCGACCAGTTAGGCAAGGCGTTCGAGAACAGCCCGATGCAGGAGGAGTTTTATGAAGACATGATTAAAAATGACGATTTGATGTTCGTCATAGCGGCGATGCAGCTGGCTGAGGAGGGTCAAATCGAAGAGGAACTGGTTGATGATATCATGGCAGAACGTACGACCGGCAGGAAAGACCCGGAAAAGGCCGAGCAGATAGAGCAGGCAAAGACAAAAATTCGTGACGCTCTGGACAATTGGGACAACCAGAAAAAGAAGGAGGTTGCCAAGGCTCAATACGGCAAGGTCAGCCGGAAATACGTACATGCCTTTATGGAAAGCGAAGCCGGCAAGACGATGGGTTTTATATGGGCATGGTTCTGGTCCCTGTCGTGCCAGGATATTGTGTGGTTTCCTCTGGGGGTGTTCTGCGCCTACAAAGTCGCACGAGGGGAGGATTATTAATACTCGTTTGCGTCGAATAAAGTAAAAATCCGAAAATAGTTGACAGCAGATTTGATTGCCCCTATTATACGTGTCCTGTTGGACTTAGGGCTTCGGCAAGGTTTCACGGCCGAGGAGCCCGGTCCCTGAATCCTTAAACGCCGCGCTTTTACAAGGCTTACCGGCAAGGAGATACGGATTCGTGAAAGTAATCGTATGCATACCCGCTCGTTACGAATCCACGAGATTCGCCAATAAAGTTCTCGCCAAAGACACCGGCAAATTTCTTATTCAGCACACATACGAACAGGCCTGCAAGGCCAAGCTGCCCGATTCCGTCCTGATAGCTGCCGACCACAAGGCGGTCCTCGAAGCGGCGAAAAGCTTCGGCGCCGAGTGCGTAATGACCAGCCTCGACCACAAAAGCGGCACCGACCGAATCGCCGAAGCTGTTAAAGCCATCGACTTTGATATTGTTGTAAACCTACAGGCCGACGAACCGGAAATCGACCCTGCCAATATCGACACCGTTGCCCGGCTTTTGCTCGATAATCCCGAAGCGCTGATGGCTACCCTTGCCGCAGAATTTGAATCTGAAAAACAAATCACCGACCC
>Ga0315537_1000231_pt1 | contig 41544 bp, 32 predicted proteins | sample SalMarSW160270MG_FD_203091 | JGI IMG/M metagenome (GOLD analysis project Ga0315537, IMG submission 203091) | Salt marsh sediment microbial communities from the Plum Island Ecosystem LTER, Massachusetts, United States - Salt Marsh Sediment SW1602-70 ... | reverse complement strand
TCGATGAGGAGACAGCCCGAATCATCGACGGATGTTTTCAGCGAGTTCTCGCGCTGCTTCAAGACAACCGGAGGTCGATCGAAAAGATTGCCGAGGAGCTGCTCAAGGTAGAGGTACTCGACGGGCAAGAGTTCGCAAAGCTGCTAAGTAGGTCTAAGGACTCCCGTCAGCGACATAAAGTCCAAACTGCTGACACAGATTGAGTATCCTCTGTTACTGCAAACTTGTGCCCAAGAGTTTCCTGACCCACTACGGGAATCCGCAGGCCAGGCGGAGAGTTGGATCACGGTAGGTATAGGTAGTGTGATCCCGCCTGGCTCACAAGGTCTAGTTCACGGGATCCGTTGATGATTAGCAGCGATAGGCGAGACAATAAGATTTCTGCTGCTGGATCGTAGCGGAGCGTTTAAACCCGGAACGGTTATATGCCGGTTCGAAACACACAACCGCGTCCTTCGTAACAGCTTCGAAGGTATTACTCATCCTTTTCTACATTTTCGAGGAACGGGCAATCTTTTGTGCAATTGAGCTATGCTATTCTCATTCTAACCAGTTGACGGCGGCTTCTAAAGTTTATTTCCTGGCGACTAAATCACGACGTCAAGGTCTACTCGTTCCTTGAGAAGGAGCGCGTTCTCACGCCCAACCTTCGACTGCTAAAGCATCGTGCAGCTCATCAGGATGATGGCGGCAGCGGTATTCCAGACGACTGGACTCTGCGTGCGCCCTGCTGTAAGGCCATCCTTTGGACATGCGGTTGCGTTCATGAAGCTCGTGGAGAAGAACATAGCCTCTTTCCTGCTCCACGATCGCGTCATCGATCCAGACTTCATTTTCGGGGACAAACTCGTATACGTAATCGTGGCCGCCGGCAGTGAAATCTATGTCGAAGACGCTGCGTACCAGCCTCCCGTTGACGATCCAGACGGTCAGACCGCTTTCCAATTTCTTCCACAATCGTTCGTGCACGTCATGGCCGTCTGGAAGACTGCGGCCGTGGTGGGTCAGTTTTCGTACGTCGCCGACGTGTCTTCTTTCTTTCCTCTCGCTTCTGTCCGCTTCCGAAAGGGCCTCCTGGTAAGGGACGCCCTTGTTCATCAGATCGAATTCCGTTAGCAGGTGCTGTATGAAGAACTGTCGTTCATCGTGCTCTGCCTCTTGGTCGATCCAGAACTCCTTCAAGGGAATGTAGGTATATCGGTAGTGTTGACCGAAGTTCGTGAACTCTTCGTCGATGTGGCCGCGTATGTAGCTGCCGTCGACAATCCACACGTCGTAATCGCCGCGTTGATCCACCTTTTCGAGATACGCCGGTTTCAGTGATGCCGCCATCGTTCCGTCCTTCCAAACTCCGTGATATCCTACACCTCGGAGAACGAGTTCATCAAGGGAAAAGCGCAAAACCTTTTACCAGGACATAAAAACCTACAACTTTGTATTTTTACGTATGACCGTTCTGGAACCGATGATCATTCTCGGAGTATGATATACTAGGCAGCCCGCACGAGGACGAGCTTTTCACTGCCAGTGAAACCGTGCGTGGCATCGCGATCGGAATGTCTGGCGGGCTGACGGTGCAATTTCTCAGCGGGTGGTAATTGGTGCCCTCGGTGTTGTGACGGCTGTAATCCACGGAGGAACATTCTATGCTCAACTTCTCAACCCTGTTGGTCGAAATAGCGAGTTATCCGGTCAAACGGGTGGCCATCGCCGCCGCTCAGGATCACACGGTGCTGGAGGCAGCTGTCAGAGCTACCCAAGAGCACGTGGCCGAAGCATTGCTCGTGGGTGATGAGGCGAAGATCAGGGAGATTGCCGAAAAGCGACAGCTCCGTCTGGACAACCTGACGGTTATAGATCGGCGAGACGACCTGGAGGCGGCCGCGACCGCCGTCAGTCTCGTAGCCGATGGTAAGGCCGATCTGGTGATGAAAGGCTACCTGCACACTGACGATTATCTGCGGGCCGTGCTCCACCGGGAGCATGGGCTGAGAGCAGGGGTGCTCATGAGCCATGTGTTTGCGGCAGAGCTGTCCGGACGCGAAGGTTTCCTCTTCATCACCGATTCCGCCATGAATATCGCCCCGGATCTGGAGCAGAAGGCGCAGATCGTACTGAATGCTGTACATCTGGCGCATGCTCTCGGCTACGAGGAGCCTCGGGTTGCCGCCCTGGCCGCCGTGGAGCTCCTCAATCCGGCCATGCCTGCCACGGTGGATGCCACCTGCCTTCACACCATGGGGGAAAGGCGGCAGTTCTCTCCCCATTGCCTCGTAGACGGACCCTTCGCTCTGGACAACGCGGTTTCCGAGGAAGCGGCTGCACACAAAGGAATTGGCGGGCCTGTTGCGGGCGTGGCGGATATCCTTCTGGTCCCTTGTATCGAAGCGGGAAACATACTGGTAAAAAGCCTGGTCTATTTTGCCGGAGCCCGGGTGGCAGGAATCGTTCTTGGGGCGATCTGTCCGGTAATCTTGACCAGCAGGGCCGATTCGGCGGAGTCAAAATTCCTCTCGATCGCTCTCGGTGTGTATCTGACCGCGGTTGAGCGCCACCTCAAGCTGAAAATTGGCAGAGTTCATTTCTAGCCCCTTTGGATCTGGGCTCCTCACCGGCCCGGAGGGTGGCTTCAAGCCTGGAACGGGCGTAGAGTTCAGGCTCTGCGATTATGCTTGGATCGCCTCCAGTGAACAATCAGAACGGCTAGAACTGCCAGACCGGCAACCGCGCCGATCATGACAGCAGGAAGCTCGTATCGCTTGAACAAGACGACGATCTGATGGACTCGTCCCCCGAAAAAGTAGAACAGGGTCGACCAGAAACAGACCCATCCTGCTGCACCCAGAGCGTTGAACAGAATGAAGCGCCGCCAGGGCATGCCGACAGTTCCCGCGAGGATTCCGTTGAGCTGACGGAAGACCTCCAAGAACCGCGCTACTATAACAATCCAGCCGCCTCGTTTCCTGAACAACGTTTCGGCCCGCTCAAGCCTGGCCGGGGTGATGAAGATGTAGCGCCCGAAGCGTTGCAGCAATCTCCTTCCTCCGAAGTGACCGATCAGGAAACCGACGTTGTCGCCGAGCACGGCTGCGCTCCAGGCGAAGAGTAAAAGCAGAGGGAGGTGGAGCTTTCCCTGGGAGGCGAAGATCGAAGCGGTGATCAGCAAGGTTTCTCCAGGAACCGGGATCCCGAAGTCCTCGAAAAAAATCGCAAAAAAAATCGCCCAGTAACCGTATTGAGTGAGCAAATGTTGCACGGAAACAGCCATAGTACTCTGTATGGGTTACTACGCGTGGGGTCTCATGTCAATGACGCTGTGATGTGGTGATGGGACTTAGGTCGAATATAGTATCCGCCTTGTTCCGAACGGCAGTCTGACCTCGATCTTGGAATGTGCCACCTTTGCGGTGGTGATCAGATTCCTATCCTAGGACCCTTCTGTAGAAACCCCTGATTCCGAGCCATAGGAAAAGAGCGCACAGCGCTATAAGTACCGGGTATATCACATACAGTTCCATGTGGGGCGCTGTGGTCAGAGCGGCCCTGAAACCCTCGGTTACATAGATGAGCGGATTGAGGCACACCAACACCTGCAGCCAGGGAAGGCCGCCGATCTTGATGGCTGACAGAGTAGCCCATGGGTAATAGGTGCCGCCAAGAAATGTTATAGGCAGGACAATAAAACCGAACATAATGCCGATGTTGCGGGGCGAGATGCGTGTACCCAATAATAAGCCGAGACTTGAGGTCATGATGCTGGTGAGAGGTAGAAGCGTAAGCAGTACTGCCCAATGCACTGACAGGTTTGGATGCACGCCCCGGGCATGGATAATCGCACCGATAGGGAACACGATAGTCGCGGCTATAAGACCTTGAATGGCTCCAGCGACGACCTTGCCGACTGCCACAAGCGCAACCGGAAGTGGTGCGAGCACACGGTCCTCGATCTCTTTAGTGTAGCCGAACTCGTTGGCCAAAGGCAGAGCCACCGCTTGGATTCCTTGGAACATGATCGATAGTGCGAGCACCCCGGCCACCAGCACGGTAGCGAACGACGATTCGCCGCTGAGACCACCGCCTCCGCCAATGCCCTGACCTATCTGCGGGAATACGTACAGGAAAACGAAGACTAAGAGAAAAGGCTGGATCAGGGTGCGTGCTGTAAAAATCCCCAAGTTCTTTTTCAGCACCGTAAGGTCGCGCAGCAACAGAGCGGTGAAGGCTACAAGGCTGGCTCCGGCCGCTGGCCGGATAGCCCTGGCTGATTGGGTATTTGGTGCAGGACTCATCGACGTCATCAGTCGCGTAGCTCCTCTCCGGTAAGGGTGATAAAAACAGTTTCTATCGTGGGCTCTATCACAGACAAGTCGGTGATATCAAATCCTCCCCGCTCGGCGATGGCAACCACCTTGGGCAGCACGCCTGTCGCACCTTTTATGTGGAGTTGGATGGTGTTGTTGACTCGCTGAGTTTTAGTCGCCCCTTCGACGCGGTCCTGGAGAAGTCGAGCTAGAGCATCAAGATCGCCGACGGCTGACACAGTAACGATTCTATCCGCTCCAATTGCTTCCTTCAGACTCTCGGCGGTGCCGATGGCTAGAATGCGGCCGTGGTCCATAATGGCCAGCCGATCGCACAGTGAAGCTGCCTCCTCCATGTAATGGGTGGTTATAAGAATGGTCTGCCCCTGGCTGTGCAAGTTGCGGAGAATCTCCCACAGGGCGATGCGGCTTTGTGGGTCGAGACCGGCTGTTGGCTCGTCGAGAAAAAGCACTGACGGGCGGTGCAACAGTGCCCGGGCCACCTGGAGTCTTTTTGCCATACCGCCTGATATGGACACTATCTCCGACTTGGCCCGTTCGCTGAGACGGAACTCAACCAGAAGCCTATCGGCCGCTTCTCGACTTTCTCCGGCGCTCATTCCGAAAAAGCGGCCGTGATAGTAAAGGTTCTCCCAGACGGTCAGGGCTCGATCTAGGTTGTTCGTCTGAGCTACAACACCGATTACCTGTTTGACGAGCGCCGGATGTGCAATGACATCAACGCCCGCCACACTCGCCTTGCCACTTGTCGGGACCACCAAGGTAGTGAGCATACCGACGGTTGTCGATTTCCCTGCGCCATTGGGCCCGAGCAACCCCAGGATCTCCCCACGATGCACCATCAAGTCCAGCCGGTCCACCGCCAGGATGTCGCCATCACGATAGCGCTTCGTTAGTTCTTCGCAGCGGATAACTCCGTCAACCTGAGTTTGCTCGCCCCCCGTCCCGATACGCATCGCCTCCCATTCTCTTGTCAAATCCACCGTCCGCTTATTCGTTTTATCTCAGGTATAATTGAGGCTGTTCAACAATCTCGAAATAATCTTTGAATTAGAGTATAGTTCATTCAGGGCAATGTGTATATGTGCGTCGTGGAGCGACTGGTTCGACACGTGAATCAGCCTCCTTCATGATCTTCTGGGCGTTATCCAGATCGAGGATTGAATTAGCGACAAAGATCAGCCGGTTGAAGTTCTTGACCCGGGTTCTCTGGCATGCGGTTGTACCTGATCCAGTTACTACCGGGAGGGCATCACTTCGACAGGGACTATCCTGCGCTTACCTCGCTCGTATTGTGCGAGCCTGGGTGAGGCTGAAGGTTGCTGCGGTATAGACCAGCCCTTTCTGCTTTTTCGAAGTGCTGTCGTTTCGGCAGAACCTTTCTCCGCTTCATACTGGCCAGGATCAGCGTCTGCGTGGATCCGAGGAATTTCGAAAAATTGAGTATAAAGCAAAGTAGCTCCACGTATGCAGAAGTTTTTTTCAAACATTCTATATTTGTTTCTGCCGGAAGATCCTCGATCCACTTGAGTGCTTCGTGCAATCCATTGCGCAGCGAACGTTCAAGTTCATTTTCTATGACCACAAGATGTTCGCCGCTATCCATTCTTTTCATCTCGTTTCAGTTAAATTACGCCTGAAGAGTTACAACCCTCTTACATGAGCATTACTATTTAGTAAGTTTGTCCGGGCGGAATGAGGAATCACTTTAGAGGAATAACAATGTCAATCTCCCGCTCCCGGAGGGCATAGGCTCGTTTACACTACAGCCAGGCCTCGCTCATTGACAGCATACGGTTTGTGCACTATTTTGTATCAGTTCAGGGAGGGCTGAGTGAAATGACCGTCTTTGTGTGGAGCCTCTATGTGCAAAACCAGTTGCCGACACACGAGCAATTTTGCACTGGAGGATAGAGACACAGTAGCCTCCGCAAAGTTCGGGGAGGAAATTAATGTCCAACGCGAAACGCCCGCAAAAGAAACAAGCTCATTCGCAAGCTGAGGCGACCCCGGTCGCGGCCAAGAAATTGGCAGAAATGCCCTTGCCGGATCTGAAAGATCGCTTGGGTTTTTCCACCGACGGTCTGGCGACCGACGATGCTGGCGGCAGATTGTCGGAATACGGATACAACGAACTGCCAGAAAAAAAGGTGAATCCCGTTCTCAAATTCCTCTCCTATTTCTGGGGTCCAATTCCCTGGATGATCGAGGTAGCCGCTGTGCTTTCGGCGATAGTCGGACATTGGGAAGACTTTGCCATCATCCTGGCATTACTCGTAGTAAACAGCGTGATCGGGTTTTGGGAAGAATTCCAGGCTGGAAACACAATTGCCGCTTTGAAGGCCGAATTAGCCGTGAACGCCAGAGTCAGGCGGGACGGAAAGTGGACCATGATCCCGGCACGCGAGCTGGTTCCCGGAGATCTGATCCGTCTACGCGTCGGGGATATTATCCCGGCGGATGCCCGGCTTCTGGATGGAGATCCTATTGAGGTCGATCAATCGGCCCTTACCGGAGAATCGCTGCCAGTGACGCATTCACCCGGCGAGGCCGTTTATTCAGGATCCATCATCAAGCAGGGAGAAATCGAAGCATTCGTATTCGGTACGGGAAACAACACCTTTTTCGGCAGAACCGCACAGCTGGTCGAAAAGGCACACACTCGTAGTCACTTCCAGAAAGCCATATTGCACATCGGTAATTACCTCATCGTCCTGGCTTTGGTCCTCGTGATTTTAATCATCACCGTGGCGCTGTTCCGGGGAGATCCCATGCTGACCACAATTCTGTTCGCATTGGTTCTCACGGTGGCTGCTGTTCCTGTTGCCATGCCTACCGTCCTCTCCATAACCATGGCGGTGGGCGCCCGGATTCTGGCGGCCAAACAGGCCATTGTAAGCCGCCTGGCTTCCATTGAGGAGCTGGCCGGCATCGACGTGCTTTGCTCCGACAAGACCGGCACACTGACGCAGAACAAGCTTACCTTAGGGGAGCCGTTCACAGTAGGCTCAAACTCCGCGGAACAGGTGATTCTTTACGCTGCCCTGGCTTCGAGGGCCGAAAACCAGGACCCAATCGATTTAGCCGTGCTCGGAGGCCTCAAGGAGGAGCAGGTGCTGAAATCCTACCAGGTTCTACACTTCCAGCCCTTCGATCCGGTGCATAAACGTACGGAAGCGGAGGTCAAGGGCGGCGATGGCAAGAGCTTCAAGGTTGCTAAGGGCGCCCCGCAGGTGATCCTGGATCTTGCTTCCCCTCCGCCGGATATCCGGAAGCAGGTCGAGGAAGCGGTGGATATGTTCGCGGCCAAAGGGTATAGGGCCTTGGGAACGGCCCGCACCGATGAAACCGGGCAGTGGCAGATACTGGGCGTTATCCCTCTCTTCGATCCGCCACGAGAGGATTCAAAATCCACCATCGAAACCGCTAAACAACTGGGTGTCAAGGTGAAGATGATCACCGGAGACCAGGTAGCCATCGCCAGGGAGATTTCGGATCAGTTGAAACTCGGGCCGAATGTACTCGATGCCAGCCTCTTTGGTGACACCAAGCATCATGAGGCCGGTCAGCTGGCCGAGGCCATCGAAACCGCTGACGGGTTCGCCCAGGTTTTCCCGGAGCACAAATACCATATCGTCGAGGTACTCCAGCAGCGGAAGCACATTGTCGGCATGACCGGAGATGGGGTGAACGATTCTCCGGCGCTTAAAAAGGCCGATGTCGGGATCGCCGTTTCCGGTGCAACAGATGCAGCCAGGGCAGCGGCCGACATCGTACTGTTAAGCCCCGGTTTGTCGGTGATAATCGACGCCATCAATGAGAGCCGGCGCATCTTTCAGCGCATGATGAGCTACGCGATATACCGCATTACGGAGACGATCCGGGTGCTCCTGTTCATGACGCTTTCAATCCTGGTCTTTAATTTTTATCCGGTCACAGCGGTTATGATCGTCCTTCTAGCATTGCTGAACGACGGAGCCATCCTGTCCATTGCTTTTGATAATGTCCACGGCTCGGATGAACCGGAATCCTGGCATATGCCGGTGGTTTTGGGGATAGCAACCGTGTTGGGTATTGCCGGTCTTGTCGCTTCCTTCGGCCTGTTCTACTTGGGAGAGAGGGTTTTCCACCTCGACAAAGCATTCATCCAATCGTTGATGTATCTGAAACTTTCTGTGGCCGGACATCTAACCATTTTCGTCACCCGGACCAGGAAGCCCTTCTGGTCCATTGCCCCTTCCCGAGCCCTTTTTCTGGCGGTACTGGGAACACAAATCGCGGCAACCCTGATAACGGTGTACGGCTTGTTTATGACTCCCATCGGTTGGACCTGGGCGCTGGCAGTCTGGGGATACGCCCTTGTCTGGTTCCTGATAAACGACCGTATCAAGCTGGTTGCTTATCGCCTGTTTCATCCTGCAAATGAACCCATGTTGGACAAGATGAAAAAACTAAGAGAAGTATGAAAACGCAGTTGCCGGTACACTTTACTGTCCTTTTGGGGCCTTCCTGCAGAACGGTAGCAGCCCGGCCGACACCCCGTCTTGTTCATTAGCGCAAAAGATCTGTGTAGTTTGCCCACTGTGGGTCTAATCGAAGGTGAGCGACCATGACGGGTAGGTGTTGTTTGCCTAAAATCCAATTGTGAGCCATAATGATAGGAGCTAATTGCACTGGGAATTGCGATTACCGTCCGCTGTGATGGTTGTATCGCTTTTCACATTCACGACGCCGTCGGCGCCAGCCCAATAGAAATCACGGAGACGATTGGAGTGGCTGTCTTGATGGGGGGCGGCCCTTCGTGATCTACGGATGCGAAGCCCTCGAGGCCTTGAAGCAGTTCGAAGCACAAGAGAAATAAAGGATCGAAGGAAAATCATGAAGATCGGTTTTGCGATTTCCGGCGCCGCTTCAAGGATCGCCCAGGAGATGGTGCTGCTCAAGCATCTCGTCCAAGGTCGAGCTTTCCACGAATCGCAAGGCAGGCCTATCATCCCGGATGTAATCTCGGGTTCCAGTTCGGGAGCTCTGAATGCCGTAGCACTTAATGCGATCCTGCTCTGCGAAGGATTGGTAAAGTCGGGTCGGAGTGATTGCGGGTTCAACTGGGCTACTTACGAGGAGCGTCTCAGCGGACTTGGAAATCACGATATCTACGTCGGTGGAGGTATCATTCCGGAAGCCATGAAGATCGTACGGCAAGGAGCGATTTTCGATACCAGGCCTCTGCGGGAGCTCCTGGAGCGACTGGTCAACGAACAGATGAATTTTTACAGTCTGGGGGACCTTCCGGTCAAGACCTATATCTCTGTCGTGGAGAGGGATACGGGGCACGTACATCGTTTGTGCAGCCAGACCCACGAAGATCTACCTATCGTGGATGTGCTCATGGCCTCGACCTCGATTCCGGTGGCATTCCCTCCTCAACATCTGATCGTTCCGGGCTCCGAGAAGCCGGTCCTCTGCTTCGATGGAGGCGTTGGAATCGACGGGATTCCGGTAAACGCTCTTCGGGACGAACGTTGTGAAGATCTGTATGTTATTCGTCCCATGGCCTACGATCCGGAAAAGCCCTCGAACAAGACGACACCTCTCGCGCACTTCCAAATCGTGTCCACGGCTGTGCGCGCTTCAGAGTATCTGCGGGAATCCCTGCTTTCCTTCGCACTCTGTCGGGCGGTGCGCTACGCCGGCTCTACGGCCTACTGCTATATGCCCAAGCTCTCGTACAACTATAATCTGCTGGATTTCGCATGCGGCCGCGAACAGATTGAAGAAACCTTACGCTGGGTAGAGGACCCGGGAAATACTCCGCTTAGGATCCAGGATGCGTTTCCCGATCTCTTGGATGATCTGAAATCTATTTAGCCGGTCTCCTGGTAACTACCAGAAAAAGTCTCTGCTTCTTTGTCTTCGGCTCCTCTAGGTCATACACCTGAACCGGACAGGGTGTTCAGGATATTATTGATCACAGCCGCCAGGTTGGGGTGGGCTGCTGAAAAGTAGTTGAGAGATTCACTGAGTCTCTGTCCGAGGGATTCGTGATCCAGCTCGCCCGTGTCTGAGTGTTCTAGTTGTCGGAGGGTCTTGTCGATATCCTTTTTCAACACTATCAGGGCATCCTTGGTCGGTGCGTCCGTGCCAATGAGTCTGTTGAGTTCTTGTTGAAGCTCTTTCAGGTGTTTATAGATTTTGCTGTCTTTCATGTTTCCATACCCGTTCAGCTAGTTTGATACTCCAATTCGTTTTTACAAAGTATCCGCCCGGTATTGATTTTCCCAATCTTATCCGCAAAACCGTGTGTTGGTCAAAGGTAAGTCGGTCCCTGCAAAAGCATGGGCGCCAAGGGGTGCATCCGAAGATTAAGCGGGGGATTTCGTGCGGAAAACCAGACCTATCAGCCGGTCGCGCACCGTCTCGCTCAATCCTTCGAACTGAAGGTGGAGAAACTCATCCCTGTGGGATTTGCGAACCACGCGGGCCGCCAGGGTTATGTGCTCGGCCCCCGCTCTAAGGGTCAGGATAAGTCGATCCCGTGGCTTAACCGGAACGCCGGGATTTTCAATGCGGGCGCCGCCGCCGCTCAAGTCGAGAATGGTGGTCGTGAGCTGCCGTTCCGGATTGTTCTCCAGCGCAAAGGAAGCTGAAAGCTGGACCGCACGGCGGTAATATTTCCTGCGCTGCGACCTTTTGATCGTCTCCGAATGATCCAGGAATACCTCCCGGCCACTTGTCTTGCGGACATGGGAGAGAAAGGCAAATAATCCGGATTGATTTTGAAAGTACACGGTCAACGGAACACCCCGGTCGGGCAGCATGCTCCCCTCCTCTACGGCGATCACCAGCGCCTCGGGGATCTGGCGGCTCACCTGTGCTCTCATTGCGGGCTTTCCCTTCTGGGTAAGGGTGATGCGCATGCCCCGCGGCAGCTCGGAGCTGGAGGCAGGGACGTCTTCCGGGCCGCGGGCGCTGAAGTCCAGCTTGAGCCGTAGCGCCGCCAGAGTCATCTCGGGGACCTCTTCTCGTTCCCTGAGTTTTTCGGCACAGGCGTCGAAGGTGTGCGGGCTGAGGAGTACCAGATACTTCTTGTCCGGGGGTTTGCAGCACCCGGCGAGTCGGTCCGCCAGGGCTCGTTCGGAGCGGCTCAAACCCAGCTGTCGGGTGAGGTGATCATAGACTTCCGTGGCATTGCGAGAATGCCTGGTTTTGGCCTTGAGCTCCTGCAGGAAATAAACGAGCACGATCAACAGAACAAACGCTGCCAAGATAACGATGAACAGAATCCGTTGCTCCGGCGACTGGACGAAGCCGCGGGATATGCTGCGCAGAATGTCACTGACGTTTTGACCATCCATGGCTCTTCCTCTTTAATACTCGAAACTCACTCGGGCCGTCAAGCTCAAGGCGTTGTCGCCGCTGAACACGGTGAACTCCTTGCCTTCCCCGCCGCCGCTGTAACCGAGGGAGAGGCTGAAGGGAATCATCTTGGGGAGATCAAAGCTGCCCTTCAGGTTTACGGTGTATGACAGATCGGAGATGTTTATGAATCCGGACAGAGTCCCATCCAGAAACGTCCCGATCAGGTCCTGTTTGCTGATTCCTGCATAGGCGTACATTCGGCCAACGTAAAAGGGTGCGTAACCGCCGGTGGTGAAGTCCGCGGGTGTAGCGTAATCACTGCTGTCCTTCTCCCCCGCGGAGTTGTAGAAGAACTCGCCCTGGAGATTCCACTTTTTGAGCTCTCCCAGGGTACGCTGGAAGCCCAGCGCGGAAGCATAGCTGAAGTCATCGGAGGAGGAGGGCAAAGCCAAGGCCGCCTCGCCGTAGACGTCCGTGGCTAGGACCCGCCCGGAGAGATCGAAACCCAGGCGGTTCTGTACGTCCGCACCCAGGTAGCCGCTCAATCCGAACTCGAAGCCCAGGGCGGTGAAGTCCCCACGCAGGCCGAAGTTGGTCTTCTGGAACAGGTCCTGGACTGCATAGTTGCCGCTGCCCGACGGAGTCTCTACCACCGTGTCGGAGAAATCCGTGAACAGGAAGAGATTGGAGCTTTTCATCGGCAGATGAAAGCGTATGCCGGGTTTTCCGACCCGCAGGTCAAAAGCGGCCAGAGGTTCGAGGCGTTCCCGGTTGATGAAATCCACCGGGGTCCAGATCACCGAAGGACCCCAGGCGATCAACTGGTTACCGATCCGGATGAACAGCACCTTGGCCAGGTCGAAGCTTAAGTAGAACTCCGACAGGGCGAAGGTGTTGGCGAACAGGTCCTCCCCCGGAACGGAGAAGGCTACGGATCCGGCCTGCCCCTGGAAGAGGGAATGATCGAAGTTGTACCCCAGGTAAAGTGATCCGTAGCTGGGGACGCTGATCCGCACGAAGGCCTTGCCCGAGAACCCCCCAAAGGCCGTGTAGCCCTCAAAGGCCGCGGTGGTCTCCATGGTGCTTGTGAAGAGGAAGACCCCGCCGAAAAGATACTCGAGCTTGTTCTGCTGCTCCTCCTGCTTGCTCTGCTGGACCGCCTGGTCGAAAGCCCCGGACTGGAAGATATCCTCCTCCGACAAGGCAGGGGTGCCGCTCCCTGGATCCGACCCCCCCGCGGGCGGGGAAGCGTCCTGGGCCCGTAGCCCGGCGGCCGTGATGGTCCAGCACGCCAGGGCGAAAGCGACGACGATCCTGGTTCGCTTGGTCATGGTTCCCTCCTCAATATTGCTAGCTGGACGCTAGCGGGACTGCTCCTCGAGGAAGGCCTTCGAGAAGACGTAGTCGGGGATAGCGGCGGTGGAGATGTTCTCGTTGGTCAGGAAGGTCTGCTGCCCCTGTTCCAGGTTGTCTACCGCCAGGAACTTGCTGAAGATGAACTTGTTCGGCGCCACCGTGGCGTAGTCGATGTAGTAAAAGGTACGCAGGAGAGTCTCGGAGACGCTCAGGTTTTCGACCTTGACCGGAAGACCGTCGGCCTTTCGGAAGTACCACTTCTGGACGGGAAAGGACACGTCCAGCTGTTTGGCGTCCAGGCGCACCAGGTCGCAGTCCCACTTGGACACCGTGGCGGTGCCCAGGTAGCTCACCCGGTACTGTTCGAGGGTCTTGGTCTGGCCGAACAGATCGGTGCGTACCTCCGTGGAGCCTACGTCGTCCTTGCGGTTGCGGTACACGAACTCCCGGGTGGAGGGCAGGTAGAGGTACAGGTCATCCCCGCTTCTGTAGTAGCCCTTGCCCTTCTCGCTGTCCGGATACTGGAAGATCAAGGTGAAGGTGTCCGCGGAGTCCCGCCTGTATACCTTGACCTGGAGCACCCGATCGGCCTCGCCCTTTTTCTTTTGCACCAGGGTGAAGGTGGTGGTGACCTCCAGGCCTTTGAGACTTGTCTTGCTCTCATAGCCTTCCACGATCTTCACGGCCCGCGGGTCGTTCTGCCCGGCCTGCTGGGCCGCCAGCGGAGCCGCAGTTGCCGCCAGAAAGCAGGCGGCCAACATTAAGGCAGCCCGCAGGGTCGTCGGACCGAGCGGTCGCGAGCAATGCCTTTTTAGATTGTACAATTTCATTCATGCTCTCCTTGGATCTAGAACACTCTATTCAGGGCTTCTACCGGTCGAATCTTCCCGCCCCGGCGGGCCGGAAAGAAGGAAAACAGCGCCGAAAAACCCGTGATGATAGCGATGATCATGAGAATGTCCGTCACCCGCGGAACCAGCATCAGGTGTCCCTGGTTCAAGAAAAGGGCGGCGTTGCCGGAGAGAGGGAGCACGATCACGAAGCGCAACAGGGCCGCCGCTGCCAGGGCCGCCCCCGTACCGATCAGGGAGAAGATCAGGGCCAAGAGGATGCTCTCCAGCATGAACAGCCCGGTGACTCCCCCGGCCGCCATGCCGATGGTGCGCAGCGTGCCGATCTCCCGCAGACGCTCGTTGATGCTCATCCGCAGGTTGATGAAGATGGATACGGCGATGATGAACAGCATGATCGCCGCGATCAGGGTGCCCACGCCGTTGACCGCGTTCAGGATGTTGCGTACCAGGCCCAAGACCTCGTCAATGGTGGCCAGGGTCAGACGTTCCCGGTCGCGGCCCTCCTTGTCGAGCTCGTAGCGCGGCGAGGCGGCGGTAATGGCGGCCACGGCTTCCGTATCGTTCTTTGGTTTCGAAACCTCGAAACCAATGCTCTCCAGGGCCGGAATCAGCCGGTCTCGCTTATCCGCCAGTCCGCTGGTGGAGGGAAGGTATACGTACAGGGTCGAAGCGGCGTCCTCCGGGGCCAGGTCCAGGGCGCGCAGGAACTCGAGGTGGGCCAGGACCTGGTTCTGGATGAAGAAGTTGTTGGTGGTGTAGATCCCCTTGATCTTGAGTGTACCCGTGTTGAAGGCTCCGAAGCGGGTACGGGTGGAGATCAACACCTCCTCGTCGTAGCCCAGTCCGAAGTACTCGGCGGTGGTCTGCGGTATGATCACGGCGTTCGGGCCGTCCACGAATCCCTGCCAATCGCCGGCTGCAAAGGTGATCTGGTCGCGAAAGCCCTGCTCCATGCCGGTGTCGATGCCCACGAAGGACAGGCGTTTGGAAAGCCCCTTGTAGTACACCGCGGAGCTGAGCAGGTAGCGCGGCAGCACCTGGGTGTCGGCTCCCAGGGTCCGACGGGTCGTCGCGATGATCTCGGGGGTGCGCAGCAGCCCATTGTAGACCCGTCCGGAGACGATGTACTGCCCGGAAATCGTGATGTGGCCGGCGGAGGAACGTACCAGGTTGGAGGTGATGTTGACCCGTGCTCCTTGAGAAAAGGAGAACAGCAGTACCAGGATGAAGGTCACGATCGCGTAGTTGACTCCCAGGGTGAAGCTGCGCTTCTTCTGACGAAACACGTTCTTGATGGCTACACGAAACAGCATATTCATGGCTGACCCTCGCTACTTGTCACTCATCGCCCGCAGGGGGGTGATGGCCGTCGCCACCCGGATCGGATACAGGGTGGCGATCGCCGAGGCCGCGATCACGATAGCCAGGGCCTGTATAAAGGGCAGGAAGCTCAACCGCAGGGGGAGATTTCCCCCGCCGATCAGGTACTGCGAGATCGCCTCCGGGAGCGGGATTCCTCCGGGTCTCAGCACCAGCAGGAGCACCAGGGTGAGCACCATGGCCGCCAGGCTGAAGAAGGCGTTCAGGATCAGGGTCTCGGTCAAGAACAGCCGGCGCACGAAGCGGCGTTCCGCCCCCACCGCGCGCATGGTCCCGATCTCGGAGGTGCGCTCGATGATGCTTATGATCAGGGTGTTCATGAAGATGAAGATCACCACCAGGAAGATCAGCGCCGTGGCCAGGTAGATGAAGGCCTGGAGAGCGGAAGCGATGCGGGCGAAGAAGCCCGATGCCTCGTCCCAGCGGGACGCCTCGATGTTCAGATCCCCGCGGGCGGCCACCTCCGCCATAACCTTCTCCAGTTGGCCGTGACTTTTAAGCTTGACCGCGATCATGGTGTAGCCAGAGAGGGTTTCGGACTTCAGGGTCGACACGTCGATCTTGCCGAAGTCCGTGTTGCCCGCCAGATCGAATAGGCTGTCTTCGTTCTGCAGTGCCTTTTCCAAACCCTCGCTGAAGCCGCTGGGCAGACTGCCGGCGCTGACCCCGGTGAAGTTGTACAGGTTCGAGTAGGAGGTGATATCGAGGTAGTTGATATAGTTGAAAACGTTCTTGTAATACTCGGGCTCGAAGATGCCCAGGAGGCGCGAGGGCACGGCATTGACCGAGCCCCCTTCGGTCAACCCCAGCAGGATCAGAGGCTCGCCGACCTGGAGGGTGACGCCGTAGTTCTTCTGATACTGACCGTTCTGGAACCGGCTGATCAGAACTCCGCTTTCCGCCGCTTGACCCTGGTCCACGCCGAAGAACTCCCCCTGGACCATCGAGGCATTGCGGAAGATCCGTCGGTACGGCGAAGGGTCGATCGCGTAAAAAATAAACGGAAGGTCGACCTTGATGCCGCCGCGCTCGACCTGGATCAAACCGTAGTTCTGGGCGTAGGGTACGATGGTTTGCACCTCGGGCAGCCCGCCGAGGAAGCTCTTGATCTGCTCTATGTTCCTGATGTTGGGCAGCGGGGTCTGGAAGGCGAACGGGGAGGGTTTCTCTTTCGAATCGGCGGAATAGACAATGAAGTCCCCGGTAAAATTGTCGATGATCGAGCTCCTCGAGGCTTCTCGCGCCGAGCGGGTAAAGGTGCTGCCGAATACCAAAAGGAAGGTGCCGAAGGCTACCAGGACCCCGATGGCGATCATCCGGCTTCGACGGCGCAGCAGGGTGCGCAGGGCGATTTTGAGGGTGAGCATGTCCCTAACCTTTCAGTTCCTCGCCGGTAAACCGGCCGTCGCGGATGCTCACCACCCGGCGGGCGTGCTCCATGATGTGAGAATCGTGGGTGCTGAAGATGAAGGTGGTCTTCTCGGTCTCGTTGATCTGGCGCATCAGATCCACGATGCGATGCCCGGTCTCGGAGTCCAGATTGGCGGTCGGCTCGTCGGCCAGGACTATCAGAGGCCGGGTGACCAGGGCACGGGCGATGGCCACCCTCTGGCGCTGCCCGCCGGAAAGTTCGCTGGGCTTGTTGTAGATCCGGTCGGCCAGACCCACCTCCTCGATTACCCGCCGGACCGCCTGCTCCCGCTCCCGCTTGGACGGACTGCGCTGGAGCAGCAGGGGGAACTCGATGTTCTCGTACACGTTGAGCACCGCGATCAGATTGAAGGACTGAAAGATGAAACCGATCTTGTTGCGGCGGATACGGGTGAGCTCCGTGTCGTTCAATTCCTCGACCTCCTGGCCGTCGATCAGAACTTTACCTTCGCTGGGCGTGTCGATGCAGCCGATCATGTTCAGGATCGTACTTTTGCCGGCGCCGGAAGGCCCGGCGATGGCCAGGAACTCCCCCCGATCGATCTGCAGGGACACTCCCCGCAACGCTTCTACGCGGGTTTCACCGAGCATATAATTTTTTTTGACATCAACGAGGTCCACTACGCTCATAGCTTTATTCCAACTGCTCCTTGCTCGTCACTGCGGAAGTACAATCCGGATGCCTGATCAACCCAGGATAGGTGAAATGTTTTCCGACAGTGATGGTTTTTCGATAGTACTTGGATTGATAATAGTACAGGTTCGATGTCGGTGCAAAATTCTGTTTCGGCCCCGAGCGCGGCCGTCGGAGTTATTGCAGCTGAAACGTAATAGGTTCACGGGCGGAATGGTAGGCCGTGATCTGATCGCTGCTGCCGAAGGCGGCCAGGACCTGCAGCTCCGTTTGTCCGACGGCGATCGCGTCGGCAGTTTTTAGGGCTATTTCCAGGGTGGTGCGGCCCGAGTCCTCGACGATCGCATAGTCTATCGTCAGGTTGTCACTGATCTCTCTGTGGCCGTGACCCTTTCCCAGCTGTTGAGACAGGGAAGCCGTGCCGTCGATCACCGTGCCGATGAAAAGACGGGCTCCATCCATTCGCTCGGAGCCGAACCCCAACGCCACCCATCCCTTTGTCTGAGCACTGAGTCCGAGAAACAGGGTGTCCGCCGTTCGCCGGACATACACAGTCATCTTTTCCAGCGGTACCGTGAGAGCATACTCTTTATCAGAGATCAGACCATCGATGTTGACGGACGAGGGTGTAAGGGAAAGCGTCTGGGCAGAGGCCAGAGTCAGCCCCAGGGACAGCAGCACGAGAATCAATAACAGATGTTTGTTCAAAGTTTCCTCCTTACCTGCGGTGAATAGTGTTTAATATACTGCCGTCACCTCCGGTGGGCTATGTTTTTGAGCAGGTTCCGGATGGGGGAGCCGGCGGATGTGCCGGAGCAGCGATCCTGACTTTCTGGTTGGATGTGGGCCCTTTCAATAGACAGGATTCTTGTATCTTACGGGTCTGCAAAATGAGTATATTCCACTTGGGGTTATTTCTCCAGAGGAGGAAAAAATGAATCGGCTGCTCGTTTTAGTTCCTGTTGTATTGATCTTCTTTTTCGCCGGCATTCGAATCATCCGCCCGACCCACCGAGGGCTGGTCGAGCGGTTGGGCAAATACCGGCGCTTCGCCCGAGCGGGTTTCAACTGGATCATCCCGTTCATAGACCGGATGTTCCGGGTGAATATCACCGAGGTCATGGTCGACGCGGAGCCTCAGGAGATCATAACCAACGACAACTTGAACGCCCGCGTGGATGCTCAGGTTTATTTCAAGGTCAAGGATGACGAGGAAAGCGTAAAGAATTCACAGTACAGCGTGTTCAACTACCAGAACCAAATCGTCAACCTGGCTCGCACGACCTTGCGAAACATCATCGGTACCCTGACCCTCAAGTCCGCCAACAGCGAACGGGGAAAAATCAACACGGAGCTTCAGAAGACCCTGCGGGACGAGACCGGCAGCTGGGGGATCGAGATCGTACGAACAGAGCTCAAGGAGATAGACCCGCCCAAGGACGTGCAGGAGACCATGAACAAGGTGGTCAAGGCCGAGAATGAAAAGATCGCCGCCGTGGATTTCGCCACCGCCACTGAAACCATGGCCGACGGGGCGCGGCGGGCGGAGATCAAGAAGGCCGACGGGATCAAGCAGGCCAAGATCCTCGAAGCGGAAGGGGAAGCCCAGGCGATCAAGCTGGTTAACGAAGCGGCCGATCGCTACTTTGTCGGCAACGCCCAGCTGCTGCGGCGCCTGGAGACGGTGGAGAAAGCCCTGGCCGCCAACGCCAAGATCGTGGTTCCTTCGGACAGCGAGCTGGTCAACGTCATCGGCGAGATGGCCGGGGTCCTGCCTCTGCCGGCTTCCCGGACGCGCAGGAAAGATATGGACCAGTAAAGGGCCAGCCGGTCAACAAGAAAGTAGAGGCGCTCCACGCGGTTGATCCGATTCACCCCGGTGCAGTCCATCGATGCAAATAGAGTCGTGACATTGGTCTGCTATTCCAAGTTGAATGGGAGGATATTTCCTTCTATACTGACGCGGCTAGAGATGGTGCTTCCAGATAATAACTCGGTGCCTTCCCTTTCTCCTATCACAGCTGACGTATTACCTGCTGGAAATCTCGAGTCTGTCAGCGGGAAGGAGTGCTCATGATCGTGCTTCCGGTCGTGTTTTCGATGGCGGCTTTTGGCATGACCTTGTGCGGAGGTCTATTGGCGGTGAAACTTAGGGACCGGCTCGGGATCCTGACCGCCTTTGCTGCGGGAGTGCTGATTGCCGTACCGTTGTTTGATCTGCTGCCCGAAGCGATCGGCATCGCTGAAACCGTCGGCATGCCCGTGACCGTCGTGCTGTATATTAGCGCCGGCGGTTTTTTATTCCTCTATATTCTCGAACGCTACGTATCGGTGCACAGGGTATGCGAGGATGGTGTTTGTCAAAACCTGCGTCACCCCAAGGGTGGGTGGATCGGCGCGGTCGAGCTGTCGGCTCACAGCTATATTGACGGCTTCGCCATCGGATTGGGATTCCGTTTTGATGCCCGAGTGGGTTTGCTTATAGCCATAGCCGTATTGGTCCACGATTTCTCCGACGGGCTGAACACCGTGACCGTCATGCTCAAGTCAGGCAACTCTTTACACTCTTCCCTGCGAATGTTGATCCTCGATGCCTCGGCGCCCGTGTTGGGAGCCGTATCAGCACTGTTTATCAAGGTGCCCGAAAGCTATCTTGCACTCATCCTTTCCTTTTTCGCCGGTGGTTTTCTTTATCTGGGTGCCGGGGATTTGCTCCCGGAAGCTCATGAGAACAATCCGCCGCTGCCGTCGGTTGCAGCCAGCTTGGCGGGTTTTGCCGTCATCTTCATTGTGGTCAGGGTTCTTCATGGATAGCCGGATGATTTATATTACTCTTGCATCAACGTTTCACCGCAATCGGCTTCCCGGTGCCGAGGCGCAAGAGCCCCGGGAAGCTCCGCCAAGAAACGAAACTACATCTACGGCTCCATCGCCGCCTTTCGCTATCTCCCGAACCGATTCGATCTGGGCTTTGATGTGTTTCCGAACGCGTCGATCAAGATCAAGTTGAACGACGGACGCCGGTTCACCGCCCAGCTGGTGGGAGCGGATCCCAACCGAGACCTTGCCCTGGTGATGTTCGAGACCGGGGAACCGGTGCCAGTGGCTCAGCTCGGGGATTCCGACTCTCTGCAGGTCGGCGACTGGGTCCTGGCGGTGGGCAGCCCGCTGGGCTTCGACTCAACCGTAACAGCCGGGATTGTCAGCGCCATTGGCAGGCATTCCATGCCGGGGATGAACGTGGCCGGTTTCACCGACTACATCCAGACCGACGCGGCGATCAACCAGGGTAACTCCGGTGGGGCGCTGGTGAACATCTACGGCCGGGTCATAGGCATCAATACCTGGATCGCTTCCCCTTCCGGGGGAAACGTCGGCCTGGGATTCGCGATACCCGTAAACAACGCCAAGAAAGCGATCGATGACTTCATCAACAAAGGCAAGATCGAATACGGTTGGCTGGGTGTGAGCATGGGAGGCGTTTCCGCGGAAGGTCTGAAAGACCTCAAGCTGGAGAACAGCAGGGGAGCCTTCGTGTACGGCGTATTCAAGGATTCTCCGGCCGACAAGGCCGGCGTGCTTCCCGGAGACTTCATCACCGAGGTCAACGGAGAAGGGCTGAGGGATACATCAGAGTTGCTTTTGCGAATCGGCAACTTGGAGCCGGGCAGCAAGGCCAAGCTGAACATCATCCGCTATGGTGAACCCCTGCAACTCACGGTAAAAATCAATGCGCGGGAAACGGAACAGAACCTGGCCGCCCGTTCGGATAAGCTCTGGCCGGGATTCTCGGTCGTTCCCATCACCGATGACATCCGGTCGCAGCTCACCCTGCCGAAGAGCAGCGGAAAGCTGGTGATCGGAGCCGTTGAGCAGGGCGGTTTAGCCGGCGTCGCCGGAGTTAAGAGCGGAGACATCGTTCGCAAGGTGAACGGTCAGGCAGTCAGCACAGTCCTGGATTTTTACAAGGCGTTCAACAGCAGTACTTCCAAGGAAATCATGTTGGCCCTTGAGCGGCAGAACACCGAGCTGGTCATCGGGTTGGTGCGCTGAACCGGCTGCAAAATGAAATGAATTGATCTCGATGCGCCTTTTCCCTGCGAAAAGGCGCATCGCCTTTATTGACAATACGAATCAGACAGGTAAAATTTCGGGGGTAGATCCTGGAGGAAATCGATGTATGGGTTTCTGTTTCAGTACTGGTGGATCCTCCTTCCCGCCATCCTGCTGGGGATCATTGCTCAGATGTCGGTAAGGGGGACGTATCAGAAATACCGGCAGGTAAAGACCCGCAACGGCTTGACCGGCGCCGAGGTCGCCCGACGCATTCTGGACGGCTACGGCCTCAAAGGGGTTCCAATCGAAACGGTGCGGGGGGAGCTCACCGATCACTACGATCCCCGCTCCAAAACCCTGAGACTGTCCGAAGGTGTGTTCAGGGGCAACAGCGTGGCGGCCGCCCTGGCGCCGATTCTCATGCTGGTCCGGTTGCTGATGCTCAGTCGTCGCCGCTAGGGTGGGAATCAACGGCGCGCAGCCGCCGCGCTTCCCGGGCCGCCTACGAATGAAAAGCAAAGTGCTGAAGATATTAGTCCCTATCTTCGCTCTGGCCGTTCTGACCCTGGCTCTCTACCTCCTCTACCACGAGGTGAAGACCTATCATCCCCGCGACATCCTCAGAGAAGTGGAGGCTTTGCCTGCAGGCCGGATCCTGCTCTCGCTCCTGTTCGTCCTGGGAAGCTATCTGGCGGCTACCGGCTACGACAGCCTGAGCAGCTTGATCATCCGCCACCGTCTGCCCTACCGTCAGACCGCTCTGGCCTCCTTCATCGGCACCAGCTTCAGCAACAACCTGGGCTTCGGCCCGTTGACAGGGGGATCCGTCCGCTTACGCCTGTACTCGGCCTGGGGGCTGTCCGCCGCGGAAATCACCAAGATGGTGTTCTTCAACAGCCTGACCCTCTGGCTCGGCTACCTCACCCTCGGGGGCCTTTTTTTCACGCTGGAGCCCATGTCTTTGCCGCAGGCGCTTCACTTCCCCCTGCTGTCCCTGCGACCCTTGGGGCTCGCTTTCCTGGCCCTAGCCGGAACCTACCTCGCTTTTGTTGCCCTTCGCCGGCGACCGTTGAAAATACGGTCTCACGAGCTTATCCCTCAGCCGGCGCGGTTTCTCCCCCTGCAGCTATTGACCTCGGTATTCGACTGGGGGTGTGCAGGGGCGGCTCTCTATGTCCTCCTTCCACCCGCAATTGGGCTGACTTTCCCGGCTTTCTTCGGCCTGTACCTCTTGGCCCTGATCGCCGGAATCGTCAGCCAGGTTCCCGGCGGGTTGGGGGTGTTTGAAACCGTGTTCGTTTTGTTGCTGTCCCCCCGGCTTCCCGCCTCCTCGATTCTCGGCCTCCTTCTGGCCTACCGCGGCCTGTACTATCTGTTGCCGCTGCTTCTGGCCGTGTTGCTGCTGGCCCTCCAGGAGCTGATGCGCAAACGAGCCCTGCTGACCCGAACGGCCGGACAGATCGAGCGCTGGAGCTCCATCGTGGTGCCCCCTCTTCTCGCCGTCGCTTCCTTCATCGCAGGAGCGGTGCTTTTGGTGTCTGGGGCTACCCCGGCCGTAGGTGTGCGGATCCGCTGGCTGCTGAGAGTTCTCCCCTTTCCGGTGATCGAAGTTTCCCACTTTCTGGGAAGCATGGTGGGGGTAGCTCTTTTAGTGCTGGCAAGGGGGATACAGCGCCGCATTGACGCTGCCTACCATCTGGGAGTCGTACTTTTGGCGAGCGGCATCGTGTTTTCGTTGCTGAAAGGACTGGATTACGAAGAGGCACTCATTCTGGCGGTCATGCTGGCTGCCCTGCTGCCCACCAGAAGATTTTTCTATCGCAAGTCCTCCCTGCTGCGTCCCAATTTGTCGGCGGGTTGGGTTTTTGCGATCCTGTTCGTGTTGGGGTTCACCGTCTGGCTCACCCTCTTCTCGTACAAGCATGTGGAGTACTCCCGGGATCTGTGGTGGCAGTTCGCAGCCGACGCCCACGCTCCCCGCTCGCTGCGCGCCCTGATAGCCGCTGGAGCCGTGATGTTCGCCCTTGCCCTGGCCCACCTTTTTCGCCCTCTCCGGGAAAGACCGGCCGTAGAGCCGCTTCAGGACCGGAAACGGGTACGAAACATCCTGCGCCATGCATCTGAAACCAGCGCAAATCTCGCCCTGCTGGGAGACAAAAAGTTCCTGTTCAGCGAGCAAGGGGAAGCCTTCCTGATGTACAACACCGTGGGACGAAGCTGGATTGCCATGGGCGACCCCGTCGGAACACCGGACCAGCGGCGGGAGCTGGCCTGGGAGTTCCGGGAGCTCTGCGACCGTCACGGCGGCTGGACCGTGTTTTACGAGATCGGGACCGACAGCCTGCCCCTGTACCTCGATATGGGGCTCGCCATGCTGAAGTTGGGCGAAGAGGCTCGGGTGCCACTTCAGGGTTTCTCCCTGGAGGGGAGCTCAAGGAAGCATCTCCGCTACACCTGCAACCACCTGGAGCGGGAGGGGCACACCTTCGAGGTGCTGCCGCCGGAGCAGATGCCGGGGTTGATCCCGGAGCTCAAGACGGTTTCCGATGCCTGGCTGGCAGAGAAGAAGACCCGCGAAAAGGGCTTCTCCCTCGGCTTCTTCTGCGAGAAATACCTGGAGGAGTTTCCCGTCGCGGTCATTCGGCGGAACGGCAGGATCGTTGCTTTCGCAAATGTTTGGACCACCGCTTCCAAAGAGGAGATCTCCATCGATCTGATGCGTTTTCATCCCGCCGCGCCGGAGGGGGTAATGGAGTTTCTGTTTATCCAGCTGATGCTCTGGGCCAGGCAGTCCGGCTACAGCTGGTTCAATCTCGGCATGGCACCCCTGGCCGGGTTGGAGAATCGCCCGCTGGCTCCGACCTGGCATCGGCTGGCATCCCTTTTGTACCGGCACGGCGAAAACTTTTACAATTTTCAAGGCCTGCGCCGGTACAAAGAGAAATTTGATCCGCTCTGGTCTCCCCGATACCTGGCTTCCCCGGGAGGGCTGGCGCTGGCCAGGATATTCGTCGACCTGGCATCATTGATTTCCGGCGGACTCAAGGGAATTATTTCGAAGTGAGGGAGGGTTCTGATGCCTTCAAGGAGGAACAGGACGGGTAAAATCGTGGACAGCCGATCCGCCGATGCGGGAAAAAACAGATCTTGGAGCGTTCCTCTGGAGGAGCTGCTGAGGGGATTAGGGACCGATTCCAGCGGTTTGAGTGACCAGGAGGCGGCCAGACGGCTGGAGTCTTCCGCCTCGCTACAGCTCCAGACCCGGCGAAGGCGAAGCGATTGGCAGCTGCTGGTCTCCCAGTTCAGCAGTCCCATCATCCTGCTTCTCATTGCTGCATCCCTCCTTTCCCTATTCCTTCATGACCCGACCGACTCGCTGATCATTCTGGTGATTGTTCTCGCCAGCGGTGTCTTGGGCTTCTGGCAGGAGCGTGGAGCCAATCGATCCGTGGAGGCCCTCCTGTCCATGGTGCAGACTACCATCCGCGTCCTGCGCAGCGGCAGAGCCAAAGACATTCCCTCGGAGCACACGGTAAAGGGCGATGTCCTGAACCTGTCCGCCGGAGACACCATCCCCGGGGATTGCCGGGTGTTGAGCACAAACAACCTCTACGTGGATGAAGCGGCCTTGACCGGGGAGACCTTCCCGGTGGCCAAGAGCCCGGGTACTCTGGCGCCGGACACGCCGATAGGGCAGCGCAGCAACAGCCTCTACATGGGCACCCACGTGGTCAGTGGCAGCGCGTCGGCCCTGGTGGTGCGCATCGGCAGGGAAACTGAGTACGGCAGGATCTCCGACCGCCTCAAATTCCGGCCTCCCGAAACGGAGTTCGAGCGGGGGGTTCGGCGTTTCGGTTTTCTGTTGCTGGAGATTACCCTGATCATGCTGATCCTGATTTTTGCCTTCAACATCTTTCTCAAACGCCACTTCCTCGATTCAGCGCTCTTCGCCCTGGCTCTGGCCGTGGGCCTGACTCCACAGCTTCTGCCGGCGATCATCAGCATCAATCTGGCCAAAGGAGCGGAGCGTATGGCCAGGAAAAAAGTCATCGTCAAGCGGTTGGAATCCATCGAGAACTTCGGCAGCATGAACATCCTCTGTACCGACAAGACCGGCACCCTCACCGAAGGGGTCGTCCGCATCCATTCGGCCATCGATATCCACGGTGAGCCGAGCGAGAAGGTGCTGTTCCACGCTTTTATAAACGCTTCATTCGAGTCCGGTTTCCGCAGCCCCATCGATGAAGCGGTGCGCAGCTTCAAGGATTTCGAGCTTGGGGGCTATGAAAAGCTGGACGAGCTTCCCTATGACTTCGCCCGCAAGCGTCTGAGCGTTCTTGTCGCGACCAACGGCCGCAGGCTGCTCGTAAGCAAGGGGGCCTTCGATCGGATTCTGGAAATCTGCACCCGGGTCGAGCACGCCGACGGGAAGAGGACTCAGATCGGTGAGTTGCGCTCGGAGCTGGAGCAGCGTTTCCAGGTCTTGAGCGGGCAGGGTTTTCGGGTGCTGGGCGTGGCCATACGGGAGTTGGGTTCCGAGGCGCCCATGGGACCGGAACTGGAAGCGGAAATGACGCTTCTGGGTCTGCTGGTGCTCCACGATCCACCCAAACCGGAGATCCTTGAGACCCTTCGAGAGACCAATCGCCTGGGAATTGCGGTGAAGATTATCACCGGCGACAACCGGCTGGTGGCGGCCAGCGTCGGCAGGCAGATCGGCTTGAGAAAGGCGCAGGTGCTTACCGGACAGCAGCTCCGGCGAATGAGCGATGAAGCCCTGCTGCGCAGGGCGGCGGAGACGGACATCTTCGCCGAGGTGGAGCCGAATCAGAAGGAGAGGATCATCCTGGCGTTGAAAAAAGCGGGCAACGTGGTAGGCTACCTCGGGGACGGCATCAACGATGCCACCGCCCTCCACGCTGCGGATGTCGGTATCTCCGTGGAGGGAGGTGCAGACGTCGCCAAGAACAGTGCCGATATCGTCTTGCTGGAGAGAAACCTCGAAGTGTTGGTCCAGGGTGTGCTGGAGGGGCGCCGCACCTTCGCCAATACCCTGAAGTACGTGTTCATGGCCTCCAGCGCCAACTTCGGCAATATGCTCAGCATGGCCGCAGGCTCCCTGTTTCTACCCTTTCTCCCCCTGCTTCCCAAGCAGATCCTTCTGACCAATCTGATCACCGATTTCCCGGAGATGACCATCGCCACGGACAACGTGGATGCGGAAATGCTCACCGCTCCCCGCCGCTGGGAGGTGAAGACGATCCGCCGCTTCATGCTGGTCTTCGGCCCTTTGAGCTCGGTTTTCGACTTCCTCACCTTCGCCGCCCTGTTGATCCTGCTGCGGGCCTCCCCCGAACAGTTCCGAACCGGTTGGTTCCTCGAATCCATCGCATCGGCCACCCTGATCGTGCTGGTGATCCGCAGCCGGGCTTCACTGCTGTCTCCGGGTCGGGGAAGGGGACCGTCACGCTACTTGCTGGGCACGATCCTGCTGGCCATCGCGGCTACCTTTGCTCTACCCTACACACCCCTTGCGGGGATTCTGGGCTTTACGGCCCTACCCCTACGCTATCTGGCCGTTCTGATCGGTATCGTAGTGCCCAATCTGGCGGCGGCCCAGGGGCTGAAAAGACTCTTCTATCGTCGGATCGGGGAAAAGGCGTGATGAAAGAGCGACTGCGACGCGAGCGTCCTGGAAGCAGAGACGGAAGGACCGTGCAGGCGGCCCAGGACATCCTGGCGGGGAAGCAGAAGAAGAATCCCCTGTCCAGGTTGCTGCCTTTTCTGGGTCCCGCCTTTATTGCCAGCGTGGCCTATGTGGATCCGGGAAATTTCGCAACGAACATCCAGAGCGGGGCGAAGTACGGCTACATGCTGCTTTGGGTGATCGTTGCCAGCAATCTCATGGCCATGCTGCTGCAGACGCTGTCGGCCAAGCTGGGGATAGCTACGGGGAACAACCTGGCGGAGCACTGCCGGATGCACTTTTCCAAGCCGATCGTCTTCGCCATGTGGATACTAATGGAACTGGTGGCCATGGCTACCGATCTGGCAGAGTTTCTCGGGGCGGCTCTGGGCTTCAATCTGCTTTTGGGTGTACCCCTCTGGTTGGGCGGACTGCTCACAGCCGTGGCGACCTTTCTGATCCTTGCACTGGAACGCTACGGGTTTCGTCCGCTCGAAGCGGTGATTACGGTCATGATCGGTGTAATCGCATCCTGCTACCTGGTCGAGACGTTTCTGGATCGGCCCGACTGGGCGAACGTGGCTGTTCACGCAGTCGTACCCCGGTTTTCCGGCACGGAGAGCGTCGTCCTGGCGGCGGGGATCCTCGGGGCTACCGTGATGCCCCACGCCCTGTTCCTGCACTCGGCCCTTACCCAGGGCCGCATCCGCGTATCAGGAGCAGCCAAACTGCGGAGACTTACCCGCTTCGAGATTATCGACGTGGTTATCGCCATGGGTGTCGCCAGCCTGATCAATGCGGCCATGCTGATCATGGCCGCGGCGACCTTCCATCGCAGCGGGTTGATACAGGTGGCCTCTATCGAGCAGGCCCATAAAACCCTGGAGCCGCTGCTGGGACGTGCCTCCAGCTGGGTGTTTGCCGTTTCCCTTCTTGCAGCCGGGCTGTCATCTGCCACCGTAGGGACGAGTGCCGGGCAGGTGATCATGCAGGGGTTCATCGACCGTCACGTGCCGATATGGCTGCGCCGCCTGGTTACGATTCTTCCTTCTCTGGTGGTCATCGCCCTGAGGTTCGACCCGACTCGCACCCTTGTGCTGAGTCAGGTTGTCTTGAGCTTCGGCCTGCCCTTCGCGGTGATACCGCTGGTTATCTTTACCGCGGATCGGAGGATCATGGGCGTACTGAGGAACGGAAAACTGACCACTGCTGTTGCCGGCGTGGTTGCCGCGCTCATTGTTTTTCTGAACGGCTACCTGCTCCTGCAGATCATTCTTGGGGGATAGAGATATGATCCGAACCCTGCTGGTTCCCCTGGACGGCTCGAGAATGGCCGAGTCGATCCTGCCTGCCGCAGCCGCTCTGGCCGGCTCTCTTGACGCCTCGATCGTGTTGCTTCATATTCCGGAAAGAAATCCGCCGGAGAACATTCACGGCAACCCTCACCTGCAGACTGCCGCTGAGGCGCAGCGGTATTTGAACGAAGTTGCCCGTCGGTTCTTTCCCTCAGAGGTTTCCGTCCGGACTCATGTGCATATGGAAAGTTCGAAGGATGTGGCCGGAAGCATCGCGGCTCACTCGCAGGAAATCGATTTTGATCTGGTTGTGATGTGTGTTCACGGCAGGCACGCTCTCCGGCACCTCCGGCGGGGGTTTCTTGCCCAGCAGCTGGTATCCCGAAGCACCGCCCCGGTGCTGGTCTTCCGGGCCGGAGAGCTCTCCGGGGATCGATCCTTTCTCCCCACCACCCTGCTGCTGCCCCTGGATCGTCTGCCCGGACATGACCGATCCGTCGCGGTCACCCGCGATCTGGCCCGTGCCTGGGGAGCACGGGTCGTGCTGCTGGCTGTGGTGCCGACTTTTTTCACGTTGACAGGCCGATTGTCCGCCGCCTCCCGGTTGCTGCCGGGAACAACGTACCAGGCCCTCGATATGTCGAAGGAGGCGGCGTATGAGTATCTGTCAGGCATCCAGAGGAGCCTGGAAGCCGAGGGGCTCTCCGCCGCCTCAATTGTGCTGCGGGGCTATCCCGCCCGCACGATCCGCCGGGCGGCCCGTAGATACGCCGGTGACCTGCTGATCCTCTGCACCCACGGCCGCGCCGGTGCCGAGGCTTTCTGGTTCGACAGCGTGGCCAGCCGGGTATGCAGTCGGACGCATCTTCCCTGCTTACTAGTCCCCGCCGTGACCCCAAAAAGCCGAGACTAATGGTCGTGCATTCGTAGGCCGGCGCTACGGACTGTCCCGGTCGATCAGACTCGCCTTGGTGAGTTTTATCCCCTTCATCTTTTGGCGCAGGCGGGTGACCGTTTCCTCGACTTTGCGGCGTTTGTCGAGCTCTTCGGCGAACAGCTCGCCCTGGATCGGCTCACCCGGGGCAACCACGTTCGCCGTACCCACCCCGATAAGACGCACCGGCGTGGAGCCGTTCCAGCGCTGGTCCAGGAGGTCCAGGGCCAGAGCGTGGATTTCATCGGAAGAGGTGATCCAGTGCTTCACCGTCTTCCGGGCCGTGGTCGTGGCAAAGTCGAAGAAACGCAGTTTGAGCACCACCGTGTTGGTCCGCAAAGATCCGATCAAAAGCCGGTGCATCACCTGTTCCGAAAGTTCCAGTATCGTCCGTTTCAGGGTGTCGGCGTTCTTGATGTCCCTTTCGAAGGTCGTCTCGCTGCTGATCGAATGACTCTTGGCAGCGGCGGCGAAGACGCCGGGATCTTCTCCGCGACAGGCCTTGTACAGATAACGGCCGCTGGCCTCCCCCATCATGGAACAGAGGATATCCAGCGGAACGTTCCGCAGGGCCTGGACCGAGGTGATGTTCAGCTCCCCGAGGCGCTCCCGGGTCTTCTCCCCGACCCCCCACAGCTTGCCGAGGGTCAGTTGATCCAGAAAGGATATCTCCTCCCCCGGCTGTACGAAGTACAGCCCGTCCGGTTTGCAGTACTCCGAGGCCAGCTTGGCCAGATAGCGGTTGGCGGCGATCCCGATGGACAGGGTCAGCCCGGTTCGACTGCGCACCTGCTTCTTGATCCGGCTGCCGGCGGCGAGGGGTGAACCATATAAACGCCCGGTTCCGCTCATATCCATGAAGGCTTCGTCGACCGAGATCTGTCTGAACTCCGGAGTGAAGGATTCCAGGATCCTCATCACCCTCTGCGATACCTCCAGGTAGCGGCCCATCCGTACCGGTACGAATACGCCGGTTGGACAGCGGCGCACCGCTTGAGAGATCGGCATGGCCGAGCGCACGCCGAACCTCCGTGCCTCGTAGGAACAGGAGGAGACCACGCCCCGATGCCCCGGCAGGGCTCCGACGATCACCGCTTTGCCCTGCAGCTCGGGATCGTCGATTCTCTCCACCGAAGCGAAGAAAGCATCCAGGTCGACGTGGAAGATGACGCCCATGGTGAAAAACTCAGGTCTTTAGCTCGAGGTTCTTTCGGAACCTCAGCCGGCTGCTGACGGATACAGAGTCCCCCTTGAGCTGGTATCCTTCGGGGGGCTGCAGGTATTCCAGGGTAACTTCTACGGTAAAGGTTCTGTTTCTCGGAACCGTCAATTCCACATTCAGCGGCAGCGGGGGGTTCACTCCAATGAGAATCGTGTACTCTCTGCCGCCGGGGGTTCTGATATAGGGAAAGTTGGCATCGAAGAGCACGAACTCCTCTTCCGAGAAGATACTCAGGCGCACACGGTACGGTTCGGACCAGGGATTCAGGCTCAGGGAAACGTTCTTCCGGTCCAGGAAGCCGACGCTGCTGATCCCCGTCTCGAGGTACTCACCCCAATCGACCAGGGGCAGTCGATAGAGACGAGATCGGCTGTCGATGGAGATCGTTGTGTTCCCGTCCAGGGCCTTTACGTTTCGAATGGGCGCCGGAGAGGAAAGCTCCAGGTAGTGCTCGTCCCGGACCTCATCGATTACGTAGACCGCGCTGATCGGCTGGGGCCGCTCGCCCCGGTAGGGGGAGTACACGAAGAAGGTGGTGAGCAGCCCGATCAGGATCAAGCCGAACAGCGCGGCGGTCAGCCTGGAACGGAGCTTGTCCGAAGTGATCCGAACGGGGGGAAAGATGAACTTCAAACGGATAAACATGAGGATGAAGGGAATCAGGATGACGGTGAGCAGGAGATTCCCTCCGACTTTGGACAGCAGGAGAATCCGGCAGAACTCCAAGCGGGGGAGGGTGAACAACTCGACGACTGTTTTCACGATCCAGTAGGGCGCGGCGAGGAACAGAAGAACCTTGAGCGGCCGGTAGGCTACTGCGGAGAACAGCAGTGCGAAGGTGAAGGCCCAGAGGAAGTAGTAGGTAAAGGAGACGTTGATCACCGCCAGCACCACGATGTCGAGGAGCAGGAACAACAGAGCCCCGGCGGAGTAGAAGCTGCCCCGCCGGGGTATGGGCAGCCTTTTGACCAGATTCAGCAGGATGAAGAGCATGGCCAGGGGAACGGCCAGCTTGAAGGCCAGAAACGGCAGGGGCAGTTCTTCCCAGAGACTTATCATGTTTCTGGCTCGGAGAATGCCCTCTATCATCAAGGTGGAGAGAAAAAGCAGGGCGAAGATGAACAGAAAGAAAAGGGGCAGCGCCCAGATATTGCGGGCCAGGATTCGCAGATACTTCCGGAGTCGGCGGGTAAACACGAGACCGTATATCAGGATACCCCCCAGAACGACCAGGAGGATGGTCAGATACGCCCTTTCGGAGATGCTGAAATAGAATCCCCGTGCCTGGAAAAAAAGATAGTGACGGTCCCAGGTTTCGGGAATCCCGCCGGCAAAGGCACGCAGGAACTCGGTCATGAAGAGACTGAAGGAAAAGATCCAATTTTCCTGCTGCAGGGGATCCAGGGCGGCATACTCTCCCTCGAAGCTCACGGCGGGGTAATCGGCGTCCAGAAAAGGTTCAATCATCGTTCGTTCCGAGGTCAGGCCGATGCGAAAGATCTGGTTCTCATTTCCCCTGATCAGGAAGAAGAGGTCGGTTTCCTCCAGTGCGTCGGTCGCGCGGTTCAGAAGCCAATAGGGTGCTTCGATTCCCCGTGCTCCCCCGCGGAGGTGCAACCGGGAAGGGATGCGTTGGAAATTGAGGTACAGGCACATGACCCGGTAATCCGGAAAGAAATCCCGCAGGAACAGGCGGCTGCCCATTGGATACTCCGCTGTCTGCCCGTACTCAGCGCCGAGAAACAGGATCTTCACGGAGATCGGTGGTGTTTTTCGGCTGATATGCTCGATAATGCCCAGGGCCAGGGCGACGTTGATCGAACCGTCGAGCTCGACCGGAGTCTCGGGTGGATGGTTGATCGGGACCGCCAGGATCAGGGTGTCTTCCCGCTGCCCCCGAACGTCGGCTACCAGGCAGGATGAAAACGAGTGATTCTTGTCGGATTCGCTGAAATCCAGCCGCGAGTAGGGAACCCTCAAGAGCTCGAGTCGCTGCTCGATGAAACGAAGCAGCTGCCTCTCACCGGCCGAGCCTTCCAGACGAGGATGCATGGAGCGGATCGTGTCGTAGTCATCCAAAACCGCCCGGCTGTCCGGCGGGAGATCGGATTGACTGAACAGCGCTAAAGTGCCAGTCAAGAAGAGAAGGCAGGCGATGAATCTGGACATAACTGTAATCTAGCATATCGCAATCTTCGATTTCAACGTGGATGAAGAGAGCGATGTCATCTTCCGCTCGAAAATCTTGCTTAAATTGCGGGATTTTCGACTCCTCATCATAATATCCGGGGGAAAAATGCATTGCAATATGGATATCGATCTTTTATCATTGTAGTGTCGCCATGGCAATTTTAGAAGAGATCCTCAACCGCAGAAGTATCAAAGAATTCAAATCCAAGCCGATTGAAAAAGACAAGCTCGAACGGGTGCTGGAAGCGGGCCGCCTGGCTCCGTCGGCCAAGAACCGCCAGGAATGGCGCTTCGTCGTTCTGCAGAAAGAACAGCTGCGGGAGAAAGTAAAAGAAGCGGCCTTCGGGGATGAAAAGGTGGGTCAGGCGCCGGCGATCATAGCGTTGTGCACGACAAATGTCGAATACATCATGCCCAACGGCCAGCTGTCTTACCCGATCGACCTGGCCTTTGCCGCCGCCTTCATGGTGCTTCAAGCCGTGGCCGAGGGGCTGGGGACCTGCGTGCTGAGCACCTACGACGAACAGATGGTCCGGGATCTGATAACCGTCCCCTATTCCATGAGGGTCGTGCTTCTCATCCTGCTCGGGTATCCGGAAAAGCTTCCGGAAGCGACTCCGCGGAAAACATTGAAGAGGATCGCCGCCTTCGATCACTGGTAACGGGGTCCCTCAAGCGTAATACTTGAACAGCTCTTCGAGCCTTCCCTGATTTTGCGTCGAGCTGATGAGTCCCCCGGCAAGGTAGTACACGGGATCGTTTCGAGTCCACATGATCTGCACGTCCATCGAAAAGCGCGGGATGTTCATCTCCTCGGCGGGAAGAACCTCTACGCTCACAACCGCCCCTTTCTCCAACGAGGGATTTCCTATCAAGGCGAGTTGACATCCCTCCCTGCTGAGATCCCTGAGGTATCCCAGGGTACCGCTGCCCGCCAGGAGTACCTTGGCGTAGGTTTTGTTTCTCGGATTCTTGCGCTGATCCTCTCCCATCATGCTACCCGTTCGTTGAAACCCGGATTACCGTGCCGATCACCGCACTCTCACCCCATTGGACCGGCTGTTCCTCTTCACCGAAGAAGATCACCTGGAAAAAGGGAAAGGTCTTTTTCGTGATCAGCAGCCCCATGCCGAAGCGAAGGTACTTGTGTTTCTCCTGATACTCCTCGAAGGCATCCGAGGTCTGATCGATCGTCTCCGCCGGTGCATCCAGCGAATAGGGAAGGCGTGCCGGATCGAAGCCGCCGCCGAAATCCTTCACCTCGATCTCGATTTTCGTTTCTGCGGCTCGGAACACGGCGATCACCTGTTTGTCGACCTTATTTTCCCTGTGGGCCCGCAGGGAGTTGCTGATCAGCTCGAGTACGGCGTACTTGATGTTCTCCGCGTTGGCGACAAAATCGGGAAAGTGAATCGATTCCAGAATTTGAAGAACTTCGCGAAACTCGGCTTCTGGATGAATATTCACGGTAACCTGATCGCTCTGCCTGCTCCGGAAGTCGAAATAGTTGCTCATGCGCTGACTTTTGCCCTTTGAAAAACCCGTGATGTGGTGTTAAATACCGTCAATGCTGTATCTGTTGGTTTCGATCGATTATTATATACAAATCCGGACGGTTGACCAAGAACTCGCAGCTGCAATCCAGACCGAACTTTCCGCCCTGGAAGCCCTGTACGGCTACAAGAGAGTGGCCGAACGGGATGGGGCGCTGCTGTATCGCTTTGGTCAGGAGTTCGGCCTGGATCCGCGGCGCACCCTGGAGTTCGTTTTTCGTGTTTCCGAGGTTCTCCAATCTCGCGAGAAAGAGCTGTTCGGTTTCAACCTCCTCATCGGCCGGGGGATCGAGAGCAACCCGGAGAATATCCTCAAACTTTTATCGAAGACCCTTCTTCCCATCGAAGAGGATCAGCAGATACTGATCGAAGCAGACTGCCTGTCCTCGTTCGCCGATCTAGTACACGCGGAGAGAATCGATGGGATTTGTAAGATAACCAAGAGAGATATAGGCGCGGTTCCGGGTTCACGTAGAGGCCAGGAGTCCTGGAAACGAACCCGGCTGGCCCGGGAGGTGGTGCGCAAGATCAATACGCAGCACAAGGCGAGAACCCAGAATCGCGGCATCGTTATTCATGGGCCGGTAAACAAGGATCTGCGTTTATTGCTGGATGCGGTGCAGGAGCTGTTGTTCCGGGATTTGGCGATTCCTCGTGCGCCACGCCTGCATACGCTGTTCAAACGCCGTTCGACCTTTCACCCGTTTATCAACAGCATTGATCCCTTTTTTCTCAAAGCGGCCGCTCAATATTTGACAACCTGGGAGCAGCAGGTATGGGAGGATCTCAAACGGCTGCTCTGGTCGATGAAACCTTCCGTACGAAATGGCCAGGGTGTTTTCTACAGGTGGCCGAAGGGAGTACCAACTTCCCTCCGGCGCAGGGGCAAAACCGAGCAGACCGAGGAGGGGCCGGTGGGTGAATCCGTCGGGTCGGTGTGCCCGGATCATCTCCACCGGGACTTCTATCTCGCCTTCCACCTCTATCTGACGGCCTATTTCCGTATGTTGGAGGAAAACTTCCTGCCCGCCGTGCTGTTCTGTGAAGACATCGATACCTATCATCCCCAAAGCCTGGAGATGCTCACCGGGTTGCTGAAAGACTTCTACCAGATCCAGTCCTTCATTCCGGTGTTTACCTCGAAAACGCAAAAACTCCCTATTGACCTGGGTGGACGAGTGCTTAAGATCGTAGCCATGCGCCCGTTGAGCAGAAACGAGATGGCCAGAATTGCTCACGGGTTGTACAGAGGCTGCAAACTGCCCGACGATGTCTTGTACAGCTTGCGCAAATACGTACGGGGCAAGATGATAGGATTCTATCACTGTCTGCGATTCTTGGAGCGCCAGGGATTTCTGAAGAAGGACAAGGATACCTTTCACTGGCAGGAGGGAAAACCCCTGGAGAAGGTGCTGCCCGCCCGCAGCCTGTCCCTCACCTGGCAGTTGATCGCTTCCCTGTCCTTTGCCCTGAAGCGTCTGCTGTTCATCGTCTACCTCCAGGCGGGGCTTCTCGATCTGTGGGGACTGATCGACTTTCTGTACGATCAGGGAATGGCCCGGGAAGACGCTTTGAACCTCTTGCGGGATTTGGAAGCTCAAGGGCTGATTTTCATCGAAAACCATGCGGTCGCTTTGTTTCCCTCCTTCCGAAAGAGGTTGAGGCGGACCGTTCTGGAAAAGGAACCGGATCTGGAATCCGCCTTTATCGATCATCTGCTGGAGCGCTGGCGGGGGGGCAGATATCCCCACCTGGTTTTGCTGTTTTTTCTTCTTTCCAAGGCGCGCCGCGTCCCCGAGGGCTTTGAGGTCTTGTTCCAACTCCTCAAGCAGAAACTGGACGAGCTGGATTTCAATGGTGTACGTATCTTTTTGGATCCCAAGCATTTTCGTTTTGGCGGCGCGGAGGTGAAAAAAAATCTGGATCGCCTTCTGATCGCTTCCCGGCTGCGCTATCTGCTGCTCCGGGGCAACCTCAAGGAGGCGGAAGGTACCTATCTGAAGTGCATGGAGTTCGGTGACGATTTCGAAGTTCATCCGGCCAAGGGAACGTTGTTTCTGCAGATGAGCCGTTATCTGCTGGTGAGAGGAGAGACCAGCATGGCCCTTCAGTGGGTAAAGAAAGGGATGATCCAGTTTCAAAACGCCGACCATGCCGATGGGGAACGGGAGTCGGCGATCGGCCTGGCTTCCGTGCTCCTGGCCGAGGGAAAGTTCGACGAGGCTCTCGAATACTTCGCCATGGCCGATACCGCGAAGGGGGATCGCGAAGGCCTGGACAATGTCGTGTCCCACGGTTTGCGGGCAGTCGCCCTGTTCGTGCACGGGAATCTCTCTCGGGCGGCGGTTGAGACGCAGACCTCCTTGAGGATTAGTCGATCGCTCAAACGACGGGAATGGGAGCTGTTCCTGCTGTTCCTGGCCGCCCGCGTCTCATTTGAGCTCGGTTTTTACGACCGAGCCCAGCTGGGCTTTCAGCAGGCTCTGGCAGTGGAGACGTTGTACGAGCAGCCGTCGGCCCGGAATGTCCTGCAGAGATGGTTGGCCCGCAGCTTTGCCTACGACGGAAAGCTGGAGACCGCGGAGGGGATCCTGGGGAAGGAAGAAGATCATTGGGAGAAGTCGTATTTCCTCTCCGAGTGTTCTTTCTTCATGCGGAACTACGGCAAGGCCCTGGAACACTGCGACCGGGCTATCACTTTGGGGCAGGGGTCAACCCAAGAAATATTCCCCGGCGAGCGCGTACGCTGGGTAGACGGATTCAGGGATGTGGAGGGACGCTGTTTCGAATTGCTGAGAGAAAATGCCCTGGTGCGGCGAATCCTACAGTCCTTTCAGGCCTATCTCTGGGGCCTGGAGGGCAGCAGCGAGCGGGGTATCGAGCAGCTGCAGATGATTACCCGGGGCGGCCGCATTCCCCCCTCTGATCCCTATCAGAGCCTCTATACCTACTTCTACGCCTGCACGCTTCCCGATGTACGCAAAACCGAGCTGGACGACAGCCTCACCGTCTTGAGCAAATCCCTGAAACTGCTGCAGCAGCGGGCCAGCCGGATCGACGACTCCACCGAACGCTGGCAGTACCTGAGCAACAACTACTGGAACAGCCTGCTGTTCGCCGAAGCCAAAAAGAAGAAGATGATCTGATCGCGAAACGGCCTTGACGCCGCCGCTGCCGGTGACCTATACTTGGTGGGTCATACACTGGGAGGGGATATGGCCGAACAGCTTATCCTTAAAAGTCTGCCTTTTATCCGCATTCTGCCTAATTGGGCGCAGGAGCTGGCCTATAAGTACTGCTCCAAGACCGCCAATCTGTATATAGTCCACGGCAACATCCGGGATTTTTTGCCCCACAAGATGAAGGACAACGAGTTCAACTTCGTTCGCATCCAGGACTACATCGGCGAAGTGCTGTTCGGAAACCGGGACATCATCGTGTTCTACGACCGTTCCTCCGGAGTCAACTTCTGCACACCGGAGATGCGCCGGGATTACCTGGCCGCCTTGAGCGGCGCGAACGGGGACACACGGGAGCAGGCCCTTTCCCGGGACCCGATGGACGCCTTCCCCTGTCTGGAGCGCTACTTCTACCAGAACATCTCGAACAAGCGGCGTATCGTGCTGATCATCGACTACTCCGAGACCATCGTGCCCAACACGGACATCTCCCGCTACACCGACGAGGACCGCTACTGCCTGGTGACGTTGAACCGCTGGGCCAATGACCCGATCTATACGGAAGGGGATATCTCCGTCCTTCTGCTCACCGAAAACCTGGCGGACCTGAACGCCAAGCTGGTCCGTTCGCCCAGCACGATCAAGGTAAACATCCCCCTTCCCGACGAAACGGTGCGGGAACGTTTCCTGATTTTCCTGGAACAGCAGGACAAGCTCCTGCTGGAGCGGCGTCTGAACCCGAAGAAGGTGTCCCAGATCTGCAGCGGGCTGAATCTGGTCAACATCTACCAGCTGGCCGCGGAGAGCTACCAGGAAGACAAGGAGATCACCCTGGAGTACCTGCGCCGGAAGAAGAAGGAGATGATCGAGACAGAGGCCAGCGGCCTGTTGGAGTTTATCGAGGCGGAGTTCGACCTGACCATGGTCTCCGGGCACGATTACGTGAAGAAGCGCTTCAAGAGCGCGGCCAAGGCCATCAAGATGGGCCGCCTGGACATCCTGCCCATGGGCTATCTGGTGGCCGGACCCGTGGGTACGGGCAAGAGCTTCATGGTCACCGCCTTTGCCGGGGAGATCGGCATCCCCATCGTCAAGTTCCGCAACTTCCGCTCCAAGTGGCAGGGGGTGACCGAGTCGAATCTGGAGAAGGTGCTCAACATACTCACCGCCATGGCCCCGGTGGGGGTGATGATCGACGAGGCGGACGCCTTCCTGGGCGACCGCAACCAGGAGGGAGACTCGGGCACCTCGAACCGGATCTTTGCCCAGATCGCCTCCTTCATGGGCAACACCGAGTACCGGGGCAAGATCATCTGGTTTCTCATCACCTGCCGTCCGGACCTGCTGCCCATCGACCTCAAGCGGCAGGGCAGGGCGGAGGAGCACCTGGCGTTGTTCTACCCGGAGACTATCGAGGAGAAGGAGGCCCTGTTCCAGACCCTGATCCGCAAGCTCAAGCTCAAGGTCCAGAAAGTGAACATCAGCGACCTGTTCCGCAAGTACAAGTTCGACTTTTCCGGGGCGGATCTGGAGTCGATCCTCATCCGGGGCAAGCTGCTGGCGGCCATGAACAACCATGTGATCATCACTGCCGACGACCTGGAGGAGACTATCCGGGATTTTAACCCCCCCAGTTACCCCCATGAGATCGAGCTTCAGAACCTGGTAGCCGTCCTGGAGTGCACCAGCCGGGAGATGCTTCCCAAGCGCTTCCAGAACCTCGAGCGGGGAACGCTGGTCTCGGACATCAAGCAGCTGAAGATCCTCCTCGGCGAGCGGGAGTAATATCCGGGAGCGGTATAATGGTTGAAAAAAAATCCTTGACCCTGTACTGGACCAAGAACGGAAACACGGAGAAGGTGGCCCGGCGTATCCACGACACCCTGGTGAAAGCCGGTATCGACGATTCGATCTTGCGTATGACCAAGGATCTGCAGGTGGAGTACCTGGACTACAACCTGGTCTTCCTGGGCGCCCCGGTGTATCACAATCTGCCGCCCAAGCCGGTCATCGCCTTTCTCGAGAAGCACAGGAAACGGGGTGTGGAAATCCTGGCTTCGGCTCCGGAGATACCGGGGATCGCGGCCATTCCCTACTGCACCTACGGCGGCGGACACACCGGCTGCAACGAGGCGGTGCCCATGCTCACCTATATAGGTCAGTTCTTCGAGCACGAGGGCATCCGGGTGGTGGAGGACATCGCCGTACCCGGTGTATTCCCGGAAGCCGAGGAGGCCTACAACACCAAGGGCCGCTTCGGCATCATCACCGATCGACCCAGCGCCCAGGACTTGCGGGAGGTCGAAGGGCGGGTCCTGGGGATCCTGCGCAGGCTGCATCGAATCCTGCCGCTGGGGGAAGCGATTTCGAGCTAGTACCAGTTGCGCTTGCCGATCCGGACCAGACCCTGAACGATCTCTTCGTCACTGAGCATGGCCGCGGCTTCGAGGATACGGGATACGGAGTTGGGCACGTTCTTCGAGGTGAGGATTCCGGGCGGCCCGTCGAGCTCGTCGAAGAAGCGCCGGGTCACCTCGGCGGCGATCCGCTCTCCGATTGCCTGGCCCCCTGCCGCTTCCTCGACCACCGCAATCGCTCCGGTTTTTTTCAAGGAAGCGCCGATCGTATCATAATCCAGGCTGATCAGGTCTACGGTGCGCAGATCGATGATCTCCGCCGAGACCCCCCGCGTGTCCAGCTTTTCGACCAGGGCCTCGACCCGCCCGGTCATTGAAGAGTAAGTCAGGACGGTGAGATCCTCTCCCTCGGTCGTGACCCGGGCTTTGCCGAAGGGGATGTAGTAATCCAGATCGTCCTTGGGAACAGGGAATCTCTTCGTGTACAGGGAATGGTGCTCTAAAAAAACAACCGGGTCTAAAGACTGCATCGCCGTGTTGAACAACCCGATGTAGTCGAAGGCATTGCTCGGGGCCGCGATTCTCCATCCGGCAAACAATGCAAACAACCCGATCGGATCCATGGAGTGCTGGCCGCCGTACCCGCAGCCCGAAGCGATACGGGTGCGGGCCACGAGGGGCAGATCGGTGGTTCCGCCGTACATGTGCCGGGCCTTGGCGATCTGGTTGAAGGCCTGGTCCGCCGCCACCAGGGCAAAGTCGGGAAACATGATTTCCACGACCGGGCGCATCCCCGACATGGCCGCCCCGCAGGTTATGCCGACAAATCCGGCTTCCGATATCGGGGTGTTGATGATCCGATCCGGGTAACGGCTGGGAAGTCCCTTGGTCGCACCGTAGGCCCCACCGCCGAAATTTGCAATCTCCTCACCGAACACGACCACTTTGTCGTCTTTCTCCATCCAACGGCCGGTTACCGCAGAGATGGCATCGGAGTATTTCATCTCCTGGAACTCTTGAAAGTCCTCGCGTTCGCTGTAGCGAAGTCCTTCCAGTTCTTTGCCGTCGCTTCGCATTCCGGAACCTGCGGTGCCGGGATCCGGCCACAGATCCTCTCTCACCTGACAGTGATCGTCCCCGACGGTACAGAACTCCAGGGCCTTGTGTACGGCCATATCGGCGAAATTCTGGATTCGATCAACCTCTTCGTCTTTGAGAATGCCGTTCTGCACCAGCGTAGCAGGAAAGTTCTTCACCGGATCTTTCTCCAGCCAGACGGCCTCCTCTTCCTTGTCGCGGTAGCCGTAGGCGCTGCCCGGCTGATCTCCGGCGTGGTGATAGTGGCGGTAGCATTTGGCCTCGATGATGTACGGACCGTCGCCCTTTCGGATCCGCTCGGCGGCATCCCTGGAGGCTTCGTAGATGGCGACCACGTCCGCTCCGTCCACGATCCGGCCCTTCATGTTGTAGGAGACGCCGCGCAGGGAGAGGTCGGCTATGGCGCAGGCATCGGTGCAGCGGGTGCCCACGGCGTACTCGTTGTTTTCGATGAAGTAGAGGATGGGAAGCTTCCACAACCCGGCCATGTTGAGGGCTTCATGAAACGCCCCTTGATTCACAGCCCCGTCACCGAAAAAACAAACGACAATATTACCCGTCTTTCCGTACTTCTCCGCATAGGCCGCCCCGGTGGCTAGAGGAATTCCGCCGGCCACGATCGCGTTGGTTCCCAGCAC
>Ga0315537_1000226_pt1 | contig 41811 bp, 48 predicted proteins | sample SalMarSW160270MG_FD_203091 | JGI IMG/M metagenome (GOLD analysis project Ga0315537, IMG submission 203091) | Salt marsh sediment microbial communities from the Plum Island Ecosystem LTER, Massachusetts, United States - Salt Marsh Sediment SW1602-70 ... | reverse complement strand
TCCTTGGCAAAAGGCATTCCCAGTAATTCGAGCAGGTGTCTGCCTTCTTCATCATTTTTGGCCGTGGTTACTATCGATATTCCCATGCCCCGTGCTTTATCTATCTTGTCATAGTCTATCTCCGGGAAGAATATCTGCTCCTTGAATCCCAGGGTATAGTTACCGCGACCGTCGAAAGAGTCCGTAGGGACTCCCTGGAAGTCCTGTATACGCGGTAATACGGCATTGACAAGTTTCTCAAAGAAGTCATACATCCGCTCTCCCCGCAGGGTTACCATCATGCCTATCGGCATCCCTTCTCTTAATTTGAAGGCAGCGATAGACTTCTTGGCGCGGGTAATAACCGGGTGCTGCCCGGATATCGCCGTAATATCGGCCTCTCCCGATTCCAGGGCTTTGGCGTTGGAGATGGCCTCGCCCAGTCCGATATTAAGCACTATCTTCTCGAGGCGTGGCGCCTGCATTACGTTACTGAAACCGCACAGCTCCATCAGGCGCGGGACAACCTCTTCCTTATATTTTTCTTTCAGTCTTACCATCTAGTCAATAACCTCATTGCAGACACGGCAGAATCTTACTCTCCGCCCGTCTTCAAGCTTCGTATAACCTATCCGGCAGGGTTTACCGCATTTGTCACAGACCAGCATAACGTTGGACACGTGTACCGACGCTTCCAGGTCGATGATACCGGCCTGCCGGGCAGCGCCGCGGGCCTTGGAGTGCTTTTTGATAAAATTAACACCTTCGATGATGATACGCTGCTTCTTGGGATAGGCGAAACGCACCTTACCCGTTTTACCCCTATCCTTACCGTTTATCACCAGGACATTATCGTCTTTTTTTATCTTCATAATGCGTTCTACCTATAGAACCTCGGGTGCCAGCGAAATTATCTTGGTGTAGTTTTTATCTCTCAGTTCCCGGGCCACCGGACCGAAAATGCGGGTGCCTTTGGGATTGTTTTTATCGGTGAGAATTACCGCGGCATTCTCATCGAATTTTATGTAGGAACCGTCCGGGCGTCGGTAGGGCTGCGCCGTGCGAATGATAACGGCACGTACCACTTCGCCTTTCTTGGTACCGGCATTCGGGATTGCCCGCTTGACCGATGCTACAATCACATCTCCCACGCGGGCATATTTCTTACGAGTGCCCCCGAGGACGTTAATGCACATTATTTCACGTGCCCCCGTGTTATCTGCTATTTTTAATCTGGTCTGCATCTGAATCATGTTATTTCACCAACGTTTTCATCAGTTATTTCCTCAGGTTTGATTTCGGCAACTTCTCCCTTGGTGATAATCTCCGCTACCCTCCAGCGTTTTTCCCGGGAAAGCGGCCGTGTCTCTTCGATGCGTACCGTGTCTCCCGTCCGGCACTGGTTCTTCTCATCATGGGCCTTGTATTTCACGGCTCTCCTGATGTTCTTCTTATACAGCGGATGGCGTCGCGGCGTATCAACGGCAACGACGACTGTCTTGTCCATCTTGTCGCTGATTACCTTGCCAAATCTGGTCTTGCGTTTTTGTTCCATCCCTCTTATTACCTACCTTATCCCCAGTTCTCTTTCGGCAAGCAGGGTTTTCAGCCTGGCTATCTTTTTCTTGACTCTCCGCAATTCACGATGGTTCACCAGCTGCTTGGTTGCCACCCGGAACCTGAGGTTAAACATCTCCTGATGGGTATCTTCCAGTTCCTTCTTCAGGTCACCCTCGCTCATATCTCTGAATTCTTTAAGTCTCAACTCTCTGGCTCCCAACTCCTATGATTCGCTGCCGGTGGCTGCCAGACTTTCCCTGAGAACGAATCTGGATTTCACCGGTAGTTTATGCGATGCCAGGCGAATCGCTTCCCGGGCAGCGCTTTCACCGACTCCTGCCATTTCAAAGACAACTCTCCCCGCTTTAACCACGGCCACCCAGTGGTCGGGGACGCCCTTGCCGCTGCCCATACGCGTTTCGGCGGCTTTCTTACTGACGGGCTTATCCGGGAAAGCCCGTATCCAGACCTTGCCGCCGCGACGGATATAGCGCGTGATGGCGCGACGGGCGGCTTCTATCTGCGCACTCGTCAGCCAGGCGGATTCCATTACCTGCAATCCGTAGTCGCCGAAATTGATTTCGTTCCCCGACTGCGCTTTACCACGGCGTTTCCCCCGCTGCGCTTTACGGTATTTAACACGCTTAGGCTGCTGCATCCTTGTCCTCTTCCTTGCTTTCCGCTGGCGGCTCTGCCTCGGCGGTTACTTCCTTTTTGTCTGAGGCTTTCTTGGTTTTGGTAGTTTTCCTGGCTTTTTTAGCTGCCGGTTTCTCTTCCGCTTCCGCAGCGGAGGGTTCTTCGGCAGGTTTTTCTTTGGCTTTAGCGGTTGTTTTTACCGCCTTCGTTTCCGTTTTCTTGGTAGCCGTAGCTTTGGTAGCCTTCTTCGCCTTTGTCCTGGCGGGTTTTTTCTCCGGTTCGGCTTCTTCAGCCACTGCCTCGGCCGGTTTCTCTTCTTCGGCTACTGCCTCAGCAACGGCCTCGGGTTCTTCGGTAACGGCCTCGGCAGGTTTTTCTTCTTCAACCGCAGGCGCCACGGCCTCAGCCTCTTCGACTACTGCCTCGGCGGGTGTTTCCTCTATCTCTTCCGGTTTCGGTTCCGGCAGGATTTGCCCTTTATATATCCAGACCTTGACGCCGATTCGCCCCAGAGTGGTACATGCCTCGGTAAAACCGTAATCGATGTCGGCCCTGAGCGTATGCAGAGGCACCTGTCCCTCGTGAGAAGTCTGGCGGCGGGCTATCTCGGCGTTGCCCAGCCTCCCCGCGCAGCTTACCTTTATTCCTTTCGCCCCGGCCTGAATCGTGCGGAAAATCGCCTGCTTCATGGCGCGGCGGTAGGCTATGCGTCGTTCTATCTGTTCCGCTACCGACCTGGCTACCAGATAGGCATCCATCTCCGGCTGGCGGACTTCCTGTATATTAAGTCGTATCTTTTTCCCGATGAGACCCTCGAGGTAAGCCCTCATCTCGTCGACCCTCTGGCCGCCCCGTCCGATGACGATGCCCGGCCGGGCGGTATGGAGGGTTATGGTTACGTCCTTGGCTTGCCGGTCTATCTCGATTAATGAGATAGCCGCCTCGGGGTACTTCTTCCTTATCGTCTCACGGAGCTTGACATCCTCAAGGATGAACTCACTGTATTGAGTGTCGCTGTACCACTTGGACTGCCAGTCTTTAATGACGCCAAGACGGAAACCCGTCGGGTGAACTTTATGACCCAATTATACCTCCTCCGCAACGATGACCGTGATATGGCTGGAATGCTTACGGATGGGACTCGTCCGTCCCCGCGAACGCGGTCGGTATCTCCGCAGGCTCCGCGCCTCATCGACATATATTTTTACTATCTTCAGGTCGGCAGGGTCTATCTGAAAATTATTTTCAGCATTGGATACCGCCGACTGCACCAGCTTGGCGACAATCCTGGCTTTAGGTGTGGGTGTGAATTGAAGTAGCGTTAGCGCTTCTTCCACCCTTTTTCCCCGCACCATATCGACCAGCGGTCGCACCTTGACGGCGGGTATTCCTGTGTCTTTAGCTGTAGCTTTTACTTCCACTTACCTGAGCTCTCTCTTTTTTACCTGGGTTACTTTATCGGACCTTGATATATGCCCCCGGAAAGTCCGCGTGGGAGCAAATTCGCCCAGTTTATGACCTACCATGTTCTCGTTGATATATATCGGCACATGCCTTCTGCCGTCATGGACGCCGATGGTCATCCCCACCATCTGCGGCAGTATCGTAGAAGAACGCGCCCAGGTCTTGATAACCGTCTTTTGATTCGAGCGTATGACGGCATCTACTTTCTTCATCAGTTTTTCATCAATTGCCGGGCCTTTTTTCGTTGACCTTGACATATTTCCCCTCTATCCGCCTATTTTCCGCGGCGTTTGACAATCATTCGGTCCGAAGCCTTGGGTTTGCGGGTCTTATAACCCAGGGCTGGTTTACCCCAGGGGGTCTTCGGTCCGGGCATACCCACCGGCGACCTTCCTTCGCCGCCGCCGTGGGGATGGTCTCGCGGTGACATTGCCGAGCCTCTTACCGTCGGCCGCCAACCCATGTGACGCTTGCGTCCTGCCTTACCCAGGCTGATATTCTGATGTTCTACGTTACCTATCTGGCCGATGGTAGCCAGGCATTCACTCCGTACGCGCCGAATCTCGCCTGACGGGAGCCGGATATGGGCGTATTCACCCTCCTTGACCATCAGCTGAGCCGACGCTCCGGCGCTGCGTACTATCTTGCCACCCCGACCTTTTTGAAGTTCGATGTTATGTATCTCTGTGCCCGTGGGCATGCTTGCCAGGGGCATGGCGTTACCCGGTTTTATCGCGGCTTTGTCGCCGGACATCACCGTGTCGCCGACATTCAACCCCACCGGCGCCAGGATATAGCGTTTATCGCCGTCGGCGTAGAAGATAAGGGCGATGCGCGCCGAGCGGTTGGGGTCGTACTCTATAGCCGCCACCCGGCCGGGGACACCGGGCTTGTCCCGCTTGAAATCGATGATGCGTAAGCGGCGCTTAGCCCCTCCCCCGCGGTGACGGACGGTTATCTTGCCCCGGTTATTCCGGCCCGCTTTCTTTTTCAGAGGCAGCAGCAAGGATTTTTCCGGTTTATCCTTCGTTATCTCTTCGAAGGTATAACCACTCATCCCCCGTCGACCGGGTGAGGTTGGTTTATATTTCTTTATCGGCACTCAACTTCTCCCTTAATTCCTAAACACCTTCAAAAAATTCTATTTTATCCCCCGCCTGGAGGGTAACAATCGCTTTCTTCCAGTTGCGTGTTTGAACTATCCTTCGCCCTACTCTCTTAGCTTTACCCCGCATGGTAATTACGTTCACCCCGGTTACTTTTACCTTGAAAGCAGCTTCAATAGCCTGCTTGACCTGCGGTTTATTGGCACCTTCGGCTATTTCAAAGGCGTATTTATTCAAAGCCTGGAGGTCCGTGCTTTTTTCGGTTATCAACGGCCGGCGCAGTACCTCATACAGATGCATCTTTTTCCTCCTGCGCGCTGCCGTTGCCCCACAGTTTTTCCGCCAGGCGTACCGCGGCTTCGGTCATCAATAATAATTTATAAGATAGAATCTCATTTACACTTATAACGCTGGCCGGTAATGTTTTTATCTTTTTAAGGTTCCGGGCCGATTTAATAACGTTTTCATCCGGTTCCGGTGTAATAATCAATGCCGAGGAATCAACGCCCAGCGCCGCAAGGGCCTCGACCATTTTTTTTGTCTTGGGTTCGGAAAAACCCCATTCCTCCAGTACCTTAAGTTCGCCGTCGGCGGCCTTGGCGGATAGTACGCACCTTAAAGCCAGCCGCCGCATTTTCTTCGGCAGGTCCTGGCGGTAACTCCTCGGGTGCGGCCCGAAGGTAACCCCGCCCCCAACGCGCAGCGGAGATTTCTTGCTGCCGGCGCGGGCGTAGCCGGTGCCTTTCTGGCGATAAAGCTTCCGGGTGCTGCCTCTCACGTTAGCTCTCGTCTTGGTGGCAGCCGTTCCCTGGCGCGCGTTAGCCTGCTGCCCGACCATTACCTGGTGGACAATAGCTTCATTAAACGGTGCGGCAAAAACCGCATCGCTGACTTCTATCTGCCTGACCTCTTCACCGGAGATATTGTATACCGGAATCTGCACCTTAACTCTTCACCCTCCTCGACTTTTTAATCAGCAGCAGCGAGTTTTTCGCTCCCGGCACGGCTCCTTTGAGGAGCAACAGGTTGCGGTCGGCATCCGCCTGGTATACCTCCAGGTTGACCACGGTTGCCTGGTGGTTTCCCATGTGTCCCGGCATGCGCATTCCTTTGAATACCCGGCCTGGTGAGGAACCGGCACCGACGGATCCCGGGGCGCGGTGGCGGTCGGACTGCCCGTGAGTCTTGGGCCCCCCGGCAAAATGGTGACGTTTCACCGTACCGGCAAACCCTTTGCCTTTGGAGATGCCGGTAACGTTAACCATGTCTCCCGTTTTAAACAGGCTCACGTCTACTGTCTGTCCCGCTTCCGTGTCGCCGATATCATCCAACCTGAACTCCCGCAGGTGGGTATATTTCACCTTTTCCTTGCCACGCTTTTTCTTCGAGGATTTCGGTTGTACCTTTTCCCCGAAACCGAGCTGAGCGGCAATATATCCGTCGCTTTCGACGGTCTTCAGCTGCGTGACGGTGCAGGGACCGGCTTCGATAGCGGTTATGGCGTGTACCTTGCCGTCATCGCCGTATACCTGCGTCATGCCTAATTTCTTGCCAATAATTCCATCGGTCATATTTCTAACCATTGGTCATTGCGAGCGAAGCGAAGCAATCCGTTTTACACCGGATGCGGATTACGGATTGCTTTGTCATCCTTCCCTGGAAGGATTCCTCGCAATGACATTCATTAAAATTTATTACTTCCTTATCACAGCTTAATATCTATCTCTACTCCCGAGGGTAAATTCAGTTTGGTCAGGGCGTCTATCGTCTTGGATGTTGTCTGGACGATATCGATAAGCCGTTTATGGGTACGAATTTCAAACTGCTCCTGGGAGTCTTTGTCGATAAACGGTGAACGGATGACGCTGTATTTCTGGATGCGCGTCGGCAGGGGTACCGGCCCTACGGCAACGGCACCGGTGCTTTCCACCGCCTCCAGTATCTGCTGCGCCGACTGGTCCACCAGCTTGTGGTCAAAACCTTTTAACTTTATCCGGATTTTCTGATTAGCCATGTTTCCTGCCTACAGCTTTTTCTATTATCTGGTCGGTAAGTTCTGCCGGTATTGTCTCGTAGCTGTTGAACTCAAGCGAGTGCGTGGCTCTGCCCTGCGATATCGACCTTAGTCGCGTCGCGTAGCCGAACGATTCCGCTAAGGGTATCAGACAGTGGATCACGTAGGTCTCGCCCTGTGTGTCAACCTTGACTATATGACCTCTTTTTGCATTCAGGTCACCGATAATATCACCCAGGAACTGCTCCGGGGTAACCACTTCCAGTTTCATTACCGGCTCGAGGAGAACGGGTTTGGCTTTCTTGGCGCCTTCCCGGAAAGCCAGCGAACCGGCCATCTTGAAGGCTATGTCCGATGAATCTACTTCGTGGTAGCTGCCGTCATAGAGCGTGGCTCTGATATCCACCACGGGGTAGCCGGCCAGCGTTCCCGTCTCCATGGCTTCTTTAATCCCGGCCTCGACCGGGCCGATATACTGTTTCGGTATGGTACCGCCCTTGATGGCTTCGACGAACTGGAAGCCCTGTCCGCGTTCGAGGGGTTCCAGTTCAACGTTAACGTGTCCGTACTGGCCATGCCCTCCGCTCTGCCGGATGAACTTGCCCTCTGTCTGCACCGTGACGGTAATCGTCTCACGGTAGGAGACCCGGGGCTGTCCTACTTTCACGCCGACCCTGAATTCGCTGACAAGTCGGCTGGCGATTACCTCCAGGTGGAGTTCTCCCATGCCGGAGATAATGGTTTGTCCCGTGTCTTCATTAAACGCAACCTTAAAGGTCGGGTCTTCCTCGGTTAATTTTTGAAGGGCGTCTCCCAGTCTCTCCTGGTCGGCCCTGGTTTTCGGCTCGATGGCAACGGATATTACCGGCTCGGGAAAGCGTATCGATTCCAGCAGGATTGCCTTGGCGTGGTCGCAGAGAGTATCCCCGGTGAAGGTGTTTTTCAGTCCCAGCGTAGCCACGATAGAGCCGGTGTCGGCAATTTCCACATCTTCGCGGTGGTTGGCGTGCATCAACAAAAGGCGGCCGACTCTTTCGGAGCGACCGCGGGTTGGATTGTATATCTGGGAACCTATCTTGACTTTGCCAGAATAAACCCTGAAATAAACAAGCCTGCCGACAAACGGGTCGGTAACCACTTTAAACGCCAAGGCGGAAAACGGAGCATCATCGCTGGATTCTCTGGTAACCTTCTCGCCCGATTTGATATCTATACCCTCGATGGGCGGGACCTCCAGGGGAGATGGCAGGTAATCACCGATAGCGTCCAGTAGAGGTCGAATCCCCATATTTTTCAGGGCGCTACCGCAAAGAACGGGCACTCCTTTGTTTTTTAGAGTTACCCGTCTTAAAGCTTGCTTTAGTTCTTCGGAACTCACCTCGTGGCCTTCGACGTAGGCTACCATCATGTCGTCATCGTGCTCGGCCAGCTTGGCAATGAGCGTATGACGCATATCGGCAATTCTGGTAATTTCCGATTCCGGAACGGTGATTTCCTCCGATACTTTGTCGGGGTCGGTATTAAAGCGCCAGGCTTTATTTTCTACCAGGTCGATAACATCCCGGAAAGAACTCTCGTCACCTAAAGGGACCTGTATCGGCAGGGGTGTTGCCTGCAGTCGTGTTTCAATCATTAGCACCGTTCGGTGAAAATTGGCGCCAACGCGGTCCATCTTGTTGATAAAGCAGATTCGCGGTACCTTATACCGGTCCGCCTGCCGCCATACCGTCTCGGACTGCGCTTCGACACCGGCCACGGCATCGAAAACCACCAGCCCGCCGTCGAGTACCCTGAGGCTGCGTTCTACCTCGGCGGTAAAGTCTACATGCCCCGGGGTATCGATGATATTGATGCGGTACTTCCGCCAGTCGCAGGTCGTTGCCGCCGCGGTTATGGTAATACCACGCTGTCTCTCCTGCTCCATCCAGTCCATCACGGCGGTGCCTTCGTGTACTTCACCGATTTTATAGGTACGTCCGGTATAATAGAGTATCCTCTCGGTGACGGTTGTCTTACCGGCATCGATATGAGCGATAATGCCTATGTTCCGGATATCCTCCAGAGGAAAACTCCTGGGCACTTTCTTCTCTCCCGCTGTTTTTGGATTTTTTACATTAACACTGCTAATAATCGGAAAACCTCTTACCATCTATAGTGAGCAAAGGCTCGGTTAGCCTCGGCCATTCTATGCGTATCTTCACGCTTCTTAATCGTATTCCCCTGTCCCTGGAAGGCATCGATGAGCTCTTCGGCCAGTCTCTCTTTCATCGGCTTGCCTTTCCGGGCTCGGGCTGAAGCAATCAGCCAGTTTATTGCCAGGAAGAGACCGCGGTCGGGCATGACCTCTACTGGTACCTGGTAGGTAGCACCGCCGACTCGCCGGGGTTTTACCTGGAGTAAAGGCGTGGCATTTCTCACTGCCTGTTCCAGCGCTGCCACCGGGTCTTTCGATACCTGCTGACTCAGCGTTTCCAAAGCGCTGTAGACGATGCTCTCGGCGGTACGCTTCTTGCCGCAGGACATTATCTTGGCAATCAGTCTGGCTACCGTAGCGCTTCTATATTTAGCGTCGGGGATTATTTCTCTCTTTTGTGCTCTGGCTCTTCTCGGCATAACAGTTCCTCGGATTATTCTATCTCGGTTCTTGCTTTAGCCCGTTTACTCCCGTACTTGCTGCGTCCCTGCTTGCGGTCGGACACGCCGGTGGTATCCAGCGCACCCCGGACGATATGGTAGCGGACTCCGGGTAAGTCTTTCACACGGCCGCCTCTTATCAGCACCACCGAGTGCTCCTGAAGCTCATGTCCCTCTCCGGGAATATAAGCCGTTACCTCCATGTGGTTGGTAAGTCGCACCCTGGCTATCTTACGCAGCGCCGAATTGGGTTTCCTGGGAGTGGTTGTTTTTACCTGTATGCATACGCCGCGTTTCTGCGGCGAGCTCTTCCCCGATAACACCCTGTTTTTCAGGGCATTATAGGTGTAAGCCAGCGCCGGCGTTTTGTCTTTCTTGGCAGACTTTTTCCGCCCTTTACGGACTAATTGATTTATTGTTGGCATTATCTCTTTCCTCTCCCCACAATTACAATGGATGAGCCTTAGCCCATCCATTCTCAAGATTACTGACAGATTGAGGTTATTACGTCACTCTGTCAGCTTCAAACGAATACTGAGCACCAAATATAAAACTTAACACAAACCAATACTGTCTGTCAACATCTTTCATCGTGCAAACACAAAAAAACGTTCAACAAGGCTCGATAATGAAAATATGTATTGACGGGATTGAGATATTATGTTATATTATATAATAATTTAGGTAATGATAGCAATGCCAGATTACAGTATTACTAAATATTATTTTAGCTTTTTTCAATTTACTTGGCGCGCACCGCGTGAGGAGGGCCGAGGCATATAAGCACAGGTATGATTGGTTAATATAAAAATACGGAATGCAGGCTGAGCCCTCCTCGCGGAGGGTTTTTTTGTTGTATAAATTCCGGCGGGAATTCGCTATTTATAAATATATAAGGAGATGGGAAAATGATAATCATGAAAACAGAAGCCACCGATGAAGAAATCACCGGAGTAGTCAGGGAGACAACGAAATACGGCTTGAGAGTTGATATTGCCCGGGGTGAAAACAGCACCGTAATCAGCCTCGTCGGCGACCAGAGTAAGGTCCCGTTTTCACATCTGGCGGTTCTCCCTGGCGTGAAAGAAGCATTGATGGTCGAAACTCCCTACCGACTTATCAGTCGCGAATACGCCCGGCATTATGACGGAGAGACGAAGCACCGGGCGATTAATGTGGGAGACATAACCATCGGCGGTGACGAACCGGTGTATATTGCCGGTCCCTGTGCCATACAAAGCAAACGGCAGCTTTTCAGGATTGCCGAAGGCGTTAAAAAAGCCGGGGCTCATATCCTTCGGGGAGGCGTCTTCAAACCGAGGATGTCCGTCCACACCTTCCAGGGCCTGGGTTCTATCGGTCGGGAGCAGGCCGAGGAAGCTTTAAGCTGGCTCCGTGAAGCCGGGGACAGATACGAAATGCCGGTAATCACCGAGGCCAGAGGTGAATCACAGGTCGATATGGTGGCGGAGTACGTCGATATCCTCCAGATTGGCACCAAGAATATGTATGACCAGGACTTGATTACTGCCGTGGCCAGGAAAAACAAGCCGGTCCTGTACAAGAGGCATTTCGGGGCGGGTATTGAAGAATTCCTTTCCTGTGCCGAATATATCGCCGCCGAGGGAAACCGCGACATCATCCTCTGTGAGCGGGGTGTGTTGCCCCTGGGTAAAGGTAAAAATTATACCAGGTATACCCTCGATGTTGCCGCCATACCGGTACTCATGAAGGAGACCTACCTGCCGGTTGTCGCCGACCCCAGTCACGGTACCGGGCGCCGCGACCTTATTTTCGATATGAGTTGCGCCGCTATTGCCGCCGGTGCCTGCGGACTGATAATCGAAACACATTACAATCCCGCGGAATCGCCGGTCGACAGTCAGCAGATGATTACGCCTGACGAGCTTAAAGAGGTGATTGATACATGTCAGCGTATCCACCGGATTATTGCATCTGCCAGGAAGTAAAGGTAAAATGACATCAATGAAAAAGGTAAAAGTAGACCTTCAAAAGAATAGCTACGAGATACACATCGGCAACGGTCTGATGCCGCAGGTCGGCCCCTGGCTGAAGGAGTTGGGCTATTCCGGTAGAGCCGTTATCATTACCGATACCACGGTCAAGGCTCTGTACGCCGATGTTTTATCCCGTGGGCTGACTGACGCCGGTTTTAATGTCAGTGTCCTGGAAATACCCCCGGGCGAAGAGCAGAAAACCCTGGAGGCAGCGGGTGGGCTCTACGAGAAGCTCACCGGGGCTTATGCGGAAAGGATGACTCCCGTTATCGCTCTGGGTGGTGGGGTAGTCGGCGACCTGGCCGGGTTCGTAGCGGCGACCTACATGCGCGGCGTGCCCCTGGTGCAGGTACCGACGACGCTCCTGGCGCAGGTGGACAGCAGCATCGGCGGCAAGACGGCGGTAGACCACGGTCGACTTAAAAACATGATTGGCGCCTTCTACCAGCCTCGAATTGTCGTTGCTGATGTCGATACCCTGAAAACCCTGCCCGAAGAGGAGTTTGCCAGCGGCATGGCGGAAGTCATCAAGCACGCCGCTATCCTGAGCAAAGACCTGTTCGACTATATAGAGAAGAATATAGAAAAAGCCCGGTCGCTGGATACCGCCGTGCTGGAGGAGATTGTCTCCAGAAATGCGCAGCTAAAGGCTAAGGTCGTCGCCAAGGATGAAAAAGAGTCCGACCTTCGGGCTGTCCTTAACTTCGGTCACACGGTCGGCCATGCCGTCGAGGCTGTTTCCGGTTTCGGCTTAAAGCACGGCCAGGCGGTGGCTATCGGTATGGTAGCGGAAGCAATGATATCCAATCGTGTGGGTAAGCTTAAAGAAGCTGATGTTATCAGGCTGAAGCAGGTTATTAATAAAGCCGGTCTACCCATCAATGTCCCTGCCCTTGATATTAATGAGGTAATGACGGCGATGCGGCACGATAAAAAAGTCACCGGCAATAAGATAAGGTTTGTCCTGCTTAATGCCATCGGGGATGCTTACATCGCTGACGATGTCAGCCCTTCCCTGGTGGAGGAGGTGTTGTTAGGTCATGGATAATATACAACTTTGTGTAGCCATTACAAACAATGATATCGAAGCGGTGAAAAAAGTCGCTCCGCTGGTCGACCTTTTTGAAGTTCGTATCGACCTTATCGGCGAAGGCTGGCAGGAGCTTGCGGGGCACCTGGCCAAGCCCTGGATAGCCTGCAATCGTAAAACAGACGAAGGCGGCAACTGGCGTGGCAGCGAAGAAGAACGTACCGGAAAGCTTTTAAAGGCCGTTGAGCTGGGCGCCAACATTGTCGATATTGAACTGAGTACCCCGGGCGTCACGGGACTGGTCAGGCAAATAAAAGGGGAAGCCGAATGCCTGCTTTCCTATCATAACCTGGAAGGAACGCCGCTTCTGGAGGAGATGAAGGATATTGTCCGCCAACAGCGGCATGCCGGTGCCGATATCTGCAAGGTCGTGACCACCGCCCACGAATTGACGGACAATATCGCCGTTCTCGAGCTTATCCGGGAGTTTCCGGACTTGAAGGTTGTTTCCTTTGCCATGGGGTGGGCGGGACAGCTGTCCCGCGTGCTCTGTCCGCTGGCCGGGGGTTATTATACCTACGCCTCGGTCGAAGAGGGTAAAGAGTCTGCTACCGGGCAGTTACCGGCCAAGTTATTACGCGAGATATACCGGTTGGTAAAAGGATAATAATAATATTAAATAAGGTAGTATCAGTGATATGAATATTTCCGGTAAAACAAAAATATGCGGCTTAATCGGCGACCCCGTCGAGCATACGATGTCGCCGGTAATGCATAACGCCGCCTTTGACAAATTAAGCCTCGACTATGCCTACCTGCCTTTCCGCGTAAAACCGGAGGAATTACCCCAGGCGGTCAGCGGCCTCAAAGCCCTTAACGCTACAGGTTTTAACGTTACCATTCCGCACAAGGTCGCCGTAATTCCGCTGCTGGATGAGCTCGACCCCCTGGCGGAGAAAATCGGCGCCGTCAATACGGTGGTGAACGATAACGGCGTGCTCAAGGGCTATAACACCGATGCCTCCGGCTTCTTACAGGCATTGCTGGAACGCGAGGTGGAGCCGAAAAGTATGAATATCGTCCTGCTGGGTGCCGGCGGTGCCGCGCGCGCTATCGCCTACATCCTATCCGAATGGAACGCACGCCTTACCATCCTGAACCGCCGCGAGGAACTCGACTGGGCCAAGGCGATTGCTGCCAATATCCGGAAAGACCTCGGGAAAGATATCGAAGTCTTCGAGCTTCTTCCCGCCCATCTGGCGGCGGCTCTGGAACCAGCCGATATTCTGGTCAATGCCACCAGCGTCGGCATGAGCCCGAACAGCGGTATCAGTCCCGTTCCGGCACAGTTAATGAAGTCGGGGCTGGTAGTCGTTGACATCGTTTATAATCCCGTCAGGACAAAATTACTGCAGGATGCCGCGGCGGCCGGTGCCGTGACTGTCGAGGGACTTGATATGCTGGTCTGGCAGGGTGCCCTGGCTTTCGAAAAATGGACGGGTAAAAAACCTCCCTTCGATTTGATGAAAGAGGTTGCTCTCAGCGAGCTGGAGAAAAATGAAAAGTAGCATCGCTTTAATAGGTTTCATGGCGACGGGTAAAACGGCGGTGGGTAAAGCCCTAGCGGAACGACTGGGCAAGGAGTTCGTCGAGACGGATGCCCTGATTGAAAAGAAAGCTGGCAAGTCCATTCCCGAAATATTCAGCCGGGACGGTGAGATAGCTTTTCGCGAGCTTGAGATTGAAATTATCAAGGAAATCGCCACGAAACATAATGCCGTTATCGCCTGCGGCGGCGGTATCGTCCTCAATAAAATAAATGTTGACCGCCTGGCGAAAAAATGTATTATAATAAATCTTAAAGCGTCCCCGTCGGTGATAGATATGCGGATGTCCGGTGATAAAGATAACCGGCCTCTCCTCGCTGTGACCGACCGCCTGGCCCAGATAAAAGAGCTTCAAGATTATCGGCGGCCTTATTATCAGCGGGCGGCCGACTTTGAGATAAATACATCACGGTTAAATATTAAGGGAGTCGTTAATAAAATAATAGAGAAGTTGAAAGATTATGCAGATTACGGTAAATAAAAGCGATTTAAAAGGAAGCGTTAAAGTACCTTCGTCTAAAAGCCAGACGATACGGGCTTTGATGTGCGCCGCCCTGTCTAATGGTGAGAGCGTGCTGGAGAATCCCTTGGTATGTGAAGATACCGAAGCAACTGCCGATGTTCTGGGACAGGTGGGGATTGACATCCAGCGGGGAGATGGTTCATGGCGGGTCAGGGGTGGTACTTTCCGCGCGCCGTCGGAGGACTTATACTGCGGCGAATCGGCAACTACCCTGAGGTTCATGACGGCAATCTGTTCTATTATTCCCGGTAGATGCCGCTTGGTGGGGGGCCCCTCTCTTTCCAAACGGCCGGTCAGGTCGCTGGTAGAGGCATTAGCCAGGCTGGGGGTCACCTGCTCGCTCGAGGGCAAGACCACGCCCCCGGTAACCGTGGAGGGCGGCACCCTTTTAGGCGGAGCAACCGAATTGCCGGGGAATATCAGTTCCCAGTTCATTTCGGCGCTGCTGCTGGTAGCCCCTTTTGCCCAGCAGGAAGTACAAATCAGGTTGACTTCACAATTAACCTCCCGTCCCTATCTCCTCATGACGACCAGGTGCCTCAAGAAGTTCGGCATCAATGTGAGCACTTCTTTTGATAAATATGTTGTCCCCAGGCAGACCTACCAGCCTGCGCATTTTCCCGTGGAAGGCGATTGGTCTTCGGCTTCTTATTTCCTGGCGATGGGGGCTTTATCCGAAGGAATTGAGGTTGAAAATATCACCACCGCCAGTGTCCAGGGCGACCGGGTGATTCTGGACGTTTTAAGGAATATGGGGGTAAAGGTCAGGGTTGCCGGAAACACTGCTTCCGTGAACAAGGGTGGCCTGAAGGCAGTCCATGCCGACCTTTCCGACTGTATTGACCTGCTGCCGACGGTAGCCATCCTGGCGGCTTTAGCCGAGGGTACCAGTGAGTTCACCGGCATCGAGAGGGCCAGGATTAAGGAGTCGGACCGGGTAGCTGCGGTAAAAGAAGGACTGGAAAAAGTAGGCGTAAAGGTGCGTGAAGAAAGGAATCGGATTACTATTACAGGTATGGCAACGAAGCAGCCGACCGATGAAGAAAAAGAAGAATCCGGGGAGGACGACGAAAACAAGACCAAAGAAACCGCCGAGGAGAAGCGTGCACCGGTTACTATTAATAGCTATAAAGACCATCGCATTGCCATGGCTTTCGCGATACTCGGTTGCGCCCGGGGTGATATCACCATCACTGACGCCGAATGTGTCGCCAAGACGTATCCCGGTTTCTGGGAATCGCTGAAAAATATCGGCGGTAAGGTGGAGACACATGAGTAACAGCATTGGTAAATTATTCACCGTAACCAGTTACGGCGAGAGCCACGGTAAATGTATCGGCGTTATCGTTGACGGTTGTCCCGCCGGACTGGCTATCGCCGAAACCGATATCCAGAATGAGGTAGATAAAAGACGTCCCGGCGAAAGTCCGGCAGCTACGGACCGACGTGAAAAGGACAGGGTGGAAATCCTGTCGGGTATCAGCAGTGGACTCACCACCGGCGCTCCCGTTTGCCTGCTGATACGCAATGAAGATATCGACGACAGCGATTACGAAAAAATCCGGTACAAGCTGCGTCCGGGCCACGCCGACTATACCGCCCATGTTAAGTACGGCGGTTACCACGACTGGCGGGGTGGGGGCAGGTTTTCCGGTCGGATTACCGCTGGCTTTGTCATGGCTGGCGCCGTGGCTAAGAAAGCCTTGAGTACCATCGGCGCCGAGATTATCGCCCATACCGTGGAAATCGGCGGTATTGCCGCCAGGGCCGTTGACTTGGCTGAAATAATGAAAAATTCCTTAATAGACCCTCTCCACTGCGCTGATTCGGCAGCCTCGCAAAGGATGACCGAGCTTATCGCAAAAGTGAAGGAAGAAGGTGACAGTCTCGGTGGTATTATCGAGGGTATCGCCGTTAACGTACCCATAGGCCTCGGTGAGCCGGTCTTCGATAACCTGGACGGTGAGCTTGCCAAAGCGCTGCTGTCTATCCCGGCCGTAAAAGGCGTCGAGTTCGGCGCCGGTTTCTCCGCGGCGCGCCTGAAGGGCTCGCAGAACAACGACCCCTTCCGCGTTGAAGGAGGAAGAGTCATCACGACCACCAATAACTCCGGTGGTATCAATGGCGGGATAAGCAACGGTATGCCGCTGGTGGTCAGGGTTGCCGTCAAGCCTACTTCATCAATTGCCATCGAGCAGGAATCCGTGGATATTAGTACAATGGAAAATACGACCATAACCGTCGGTGGCCGGCATGATGTCTGCATCGTGCCCAGAGCCGTCGTCGTCGTGGAAGCGATGATGGCGGTAACGCTGTGTGATTTTGCCATGAGGGCGGGAATTATCCCGAGGGTGATAAAATGAACCTGGACGATTTAAGGAAGAAAATCGACGAAATAGATAACCGCATCGTTGAGCTCATCAGCGAAAGAATCCGGGTAGCCGAGGATATCGGGCAGGACAAGAAGGAGAAGAATAAGCTCATCGAAGACCGGGAGAGAGAGCGCCGGGTGCTGAAACACGTCAGGGAACTGGCGCGTGATAATAACATCAGTCCCAACGATATCGAGGGGATTTACCGGCAGATAATCGAAGTCAGCAAAAAAATACAGTCGGTGAAGGTCGCCTTCCAGGGCGAGCCGGGGGCCTACACCGAAGAGGCCGCTTTCTGGTTCTTCGGCAAACTGACCGAAGGTTATCCCTGTAATACCCTCGATGAGGTCTTCGAGACTGTCGAAGTGGGCGACGTGCCCTTTGCCGCCGTCCCGGTAGAAAACTCGCTCGAAGGCAGTATTACCCGGGCTTACGACCTCCTCCTCGATTCGCCCCTGATGATATGCGGCGAGACGGAGCTTCGTATCAGCCATTGCCTTATCGGCGGTCCCGGGGCGACGCTGGATAGCATTAAGAAGGTCTATTCCCACCCGCAGGCTCTCGGCCAGTGCCGTAATTTCTTGAGCCATCTCGATTGCGAGTTAATTCCCGAGTCCGATACTGCCGGCAGCGTCAGGATGATTAAGGAGCAGAACCTGAGCGACAGCGCCGCTATTGCCAGCGCCCGTGCCGCCGAGATATACGGCATGAAGGTAATCGCCAAAGAAATCGAGGACAACCCGCATAACTATACGCGCTTTTTCATCCTCTCCAAGGAAGACGCCGCGCCTACCGGCAACGATAAGACATCTATCGTGTTTTCCTTGAAGCATAGACCGGGGGCGCTCTACGACTGCCTCAAGGAGTTCGCCGCCAGCAATATTAACCTCACCAAGCTGGAGTCCCGCCCGACGCGCCATCAGCCGTGGGAATATAACTTCTACATGGATATCTCCGGGCACCACCAGGACGCAGAAATCCAGGCTGCCCTGCAAAAGCTTGACGAATTATCCATTTTCATCAAGGTCCTGGGCTCTTACCCCCGGATGAAATGATTCTCCGTTTATTACATTCTTTATCATAATAACAGGCTTCAGAGTGATATGAAGACTACAGAAAAACGTGTCGCCATCATCGGTGGTGCCGGCAAGATGGGACGCTGGCTGTCCCGCTTTCTGCTGGAAGATGATTTTAAGGTTGTCATCGCCGATGCGGATGAAAAAAGTCTTGCGGATGCCGGTCGCCGACTCGGTGTCGGTATTGCCGGGAATAATGTCGAGGCTCTTCGGAGCGCCGACTATATTCTGCTTTGCGTACCCGTGGAAAACATCGAAGAGGTTCTTAAAGAGATAGGTATCAACGTACAATCTGACCAGGCGGTTATCGATATCACCTCCACCAAAGAACGCCCCGTCGAACTTATGCACTGTTATATCGGGAATAGTCGGGTACTCGGCGCCCATCCGCTCTTCGGGCCGGGAGCTGGCAGCATCGCCAATAAGAACGTTGTCCTTACCCCCACCGATGATAAAGAAGCGGCGTTAGCTGACAAAATCACCGGTTACCTCGAGGCTAAGGGTGCCCGGGTCAGCCGGATGTCGCCGCAGGAGCACGATGAGACGATGAGCCTCGTCCTCGGACTGTCTCACTTCATCGCGCTGGTCGCTGCCGATACTCTCCTCAGTTCCGGTGAAATCAGACCAATGGAGACCTCGGGGAGCTCTACCTACAAAGTGCTGTTAACGCTTATCGAGAGTGTCCTCTCGGAAGACCCCGAGCTTTACGCGTCTTTACAGATGAGCCTGCCCAAAGTAACCCATTTCGAGGAGCTGTTCCGCGGCAAGACGGCGGAATGGGCTGACCTTGTGGCGGGGAAGAACCGTCGGGAATTTGCGGAGAGGATGAAAGCCCTTAAAAGTAAGCTTCAAAAAGTTGCTCCCGACTTCGTAAAGTCCTACGAAAAGATGTACCGGATAGTGGAAGGGCTATAGCTCTCTAATATTATCTGTAACCTTTTTATGTTTTTCTCCCACTATATAGTATAAAGATGTTGGCAGGTGCTCTTTTGCAGGAAAAAACGGATGTAGAACTGGTGGCGCTGGTACGCCGGGGTGATAAGGATGCCTTCGGTATTCTCACGCAGCGGTACCATACGCTTGCCAGGCGCCTGGCGATGCGATTGGTCGCCCGGGACGACTTAGCGCAGGACCTGGCCCAGGAGGCTATGCTGCAGGCTTATCTCTCCCTCGACCGACTGCGTGACCCGGCCAAGTTTAAATCATGGCTGTATGGTATTGTCTTGAACGTTTGCCGCAGCCACCTTCGGGACCGGGAAATAACTTTCTTCTCTCTGGAAGCCATGATGGGCGGTCTGCAATTATTTGCCGTACCCCTTATCGATGTACCCCTTTCCCCGGAGAAAATCACCGAGGAGCGTGAGTTGCATGAAATCGTTCTGGACGCCGTCAATACGCTCCCTCCCCGGGACAGGGACGCCACGCTCCTGTTCTATTATGCTCAGCTGAGCCTGCGGGAAATTGCGGCGGTGCAGGGCATATCCCTGGGTGCCGTTAAGGTTCGCCTCCACCGCGCCCGCCAGCGTCTTAAGGATAAACTGCTGTTGCAGCACCCGGAAATTTTACCGGGTGAAAGAAGGAGGAAGAAAATGGTTAAGGTCACTATTGCTGATGTGATTCATGTGGAACAAAAGGAAGTCCAGGGACCGCCGGCCAGTCCTTATGTAATTGTGCTTTATGACGAAGCCGGCAGACGCCTGATGCCAATATGGATAGGTCCCAACGAAGGAGAGTGTATTGCCATAGGCTTAAGTGATTTTGCCACGCCGCGACCGTTGACGTACAACTTTTTCACCAGCCTGCTTCAGGGTATCAATACCCGGCTGGCCGAGGTACGTGTTGTCGCATTGAAAAAAGACACCTACTATGCGGTCGTTAAAATGCGTTGCGGCAAGAAGACGAGTGAAATTGACGCGCGCCCGAGTGATGCCATTGCGCTCGCGGTCCTCAACGATGCTCCTATCTTTGTCGCCGAAGAAGTACTCGAAGCCACCGGGTTAAAAATCCCGAAGACAGTCAAAGGCCAACCGAACCGCCAGGGGGTGGGAAAAATCATCAACAGGATAGGAGAACGGTACCGTCAATATCAGTCCCGGTTGAGTCAAGACATGAAAAAATACCATGAGATGTCTCAAGAAGATAGGGCTAGAAGAAATGAGGAGTTTATAGCCTCAATTTTTAGTAAATAGACGGATTTATTCTTCTGCCTCGTAGGAACTGACGACGAAGTCGAGGTCTTCCTGGAGGGCGTTGAGCTTCTCGTTGGGGAAAAGCTTCTCATCGGCGTCAATCATCAGCTTCGTTTCGCCTCTTTTACTCCCCACGATATGTATTCTCAGGCAATCCCCGCCTTTGGTACTAAAAGTAAGGTTCCCGCGTGAAATAAAGTTGGCTGATTCGTCGGGGATAGTATATGTCTCCTGTTTATTTTCGCCCAGGGTTAATCCCTGCTTCAGGGCAAAGTCTTTTATCTCGGCGTAAAGCAATTCGGGGTTTATATCCGTATATGTTTTTCTTATTTGCATTATCCCATCTCTCTGTTCAGACCGGCTAAAAATTCCACGTTGTTCTCGGACTTGCGCATGCGGTCCAGTACCCGCTCGATAGCTTCGACGAAGTTATTGGAATCATCGGCAATCATGGCTACCATGCGCCGCAGCAGCCATACCTGCTTTAAAGTTTCTCCGTCCAGTAACAACTCCTCGCGCCGGGTACCGCTGCGCTGCATATCTATGGCCGGGAAGGTACGCCGTTCCGAGAGCCGCCGGTCGAGGTGAAGCTCCCAATTTCCGGTGCCCTTGAACTCCTCATAAATTAGGTCGTCCATACGGCTGCCAGTATCAATAAGGCAGGTGGCGATAATCGTCAGGCTGCCGCCTTCTTCGGTATTGCGGGCGGCTCCGAAGAAACGTTTGGCGGGGTGCAGGGCGGCGGGGTCTATACCGCCCGACAGTGTGCGTCCGCTGGAAGGCATGGCTAAATTATAGGCGCGGGTCATGCGGGTTATGCCATCCAGCAGGATAACCACGTCCTTGCCGCTTTCTACCAGTCGCTTGGCTCTTTCCAGCGTCAACTCGGCAACGCGGGTCTGGTTTTCGACCAGCTCATCAAAAGTAGCGCCGATAACCTCTCCCTTGACCGAGCGCTTCATATCGGTGACCTCCTCAGGGCGCTCCCCGATGAGGCAGACAATCATGTGAATATCTTCATAGTTGGCGGTAATGGCGGCGGCGATAGACTTGAGCAGCAGAGTTTTTCCCGCTTTAGGTGGTGATACCACCATCCCTCGCTGTCCGCGCCCTATCGGGGCGATAAGGTTAATCAAGCGAGTGGCGAGGTCTTTCGACGTATATTCGAGGTTGATCAGCTTGTCGGGGAAAGTGGGCGTCAGCGAGGTAAAAGGCCGGCGGTTCTTGATGGTATCGGGATTGAGGTTGTTAATCGCCACCACCTGCAACAGGCTGTAGTACTTCTCATTGCTTTTGGGCGGTCTTCCCTGTCCCGTTACCATGTCGCCGTTTCTCAGACCGAAGCGCCGAATCTGCGAGGGCGATATATAGACGTCCGTCTGACTGGGCAACAGGGTATCCTGTCTCAGAAAACCGTATCCGTCGGCCATGATATCCAGGATGCCGCTGCAGAAGATATTCCCCTCCTGTTCGGTTTGACTCTCCAGCAAACGCATGATAATGTCGTGCTTTTTCAGACCAGCCTGGAGAGTAATATCTCTCTCCTTAGCCATATCGACCAGTTCTTCTTTGGTTTTGTGTTCAAGTTCAGCAATGTTCATGATTCCACCTCACTTACCCCGTGTCCGTGTTCGGGCGTGTTTTTTATTTTTGTCCTTTTATTTTTTAGATATACTCTTCCAGTCGGCCAGGAAACGCTTGATGCCGACGTCGGTAAACGGATGTTGTATCATCTGCATTAGTACGTTATAAGGTACCGTGGCGATATGGGCTCCTATCAGGGCAGCCTGCGTGCAGTGCAGCGGATTACGGATACTGGCGGCTATCACCTGGGCGTCGAGTTCGGGATAGTTGTCCAGAATATCCATCACATCCTGGACAACCTGCATGCCGTCCTGTCCGGCATCATCCAGCCGTCCCACGAAAATGCTGACATAGGTAGCCCCGGCCATAGCGCCCAGGAGAGCCTGATTCGCCGAAAAACAGAGGGTCATATTTACCTTGATGCCCTCTTGGCTCAGGACAGACGTTGCCCGGAGTCCGTCGGCGGTAATCGGTATCTTGATATTCACGTTTGGTGCCCAGGAAGCCTTGCGTTTGGCTTCTTTTATCATCGACTTGGCGTCTTCCGTGAGCACTTCTACGGAGACGGGCCCGCTGACTATCGAGCATATTTTCTTGGTAACCGTTTCGTAGTCGGCGGTCGATTCCTTGGAAAGGAGCGTGGGATTGGTGGTAACGCCGCTGATAATTCCCAGCTCGGCGGCTTGCCTGATGTTATCTATATTGGCGGTATCCAGAAATATTTGCATAATTTTTACCTCCTCGAATTACCCGGAGAGGGGTAAAGGCGGCTGGTCTCCTTCACGCAGGGTATCTTTAGCCACGCCGATAAAATCGCGGAACAGGGGATGCGGTCGGCCGGGCCTCGATAGAAACTCGGGATGGAACTGGCAGCTGACCATCCAGGGGTGGTCGGTCAGTTCGCAGATTTCCACCAGTTTATCATCGGGGGAAACCCCGCTGTAGGTCATACCCGCTTTCTGCAGCGGTTCGCGGTATTCGTTATTGAACTCGAACCGGTGCCGGTGACGCTCCTGTATCAGGGGCTGGGCGTAGGCTCTGGCGGCACGGCTACTGTCGACCAGCTTGCAGGGGTAATTACCCAGGCGCATGGTGGCGCCTTTGTCTTTAACATTCTTCTGTTCCGGCAGCAGGTCGATAACCGGATAGCTTGTCGACTTACTGAATTCGGTGGAATTCGGCTCCTTGGAGTTGAAGACGTGACGGGCAAACTCGATAACCATGACGTGCAGCCCCAGGCACAATCCCAGGTAGGGTATCCTGTTTTCGCGGGCGTATCTGGCGGCTTTTATTTTACCCTCGATGCCCCTCTCGCCGAATCCCCCCGGAACGATAATCCCCTGAGCGGTACGCAGTAAGCCTTCGACGTCATTGTTATCGAGGTCTTCAGAGTGTACCCAGAGCAGGTTTAATTCTCTTTCGTGGTAGAGGGCGGCGTGGTACAGCGCTTCTCTGACCGAGTAATAGGCGTCGTTCAACTCGACGTATTTACCCACCAGCGCAATATTGACCGGGTCGCGGGGCGTCTTGATTCGTTCCACCATTTCCCGCCACTGCTCTAGTCTGGCCGGACCCGACTTTATGCCGAGTTTATCGATAATTATTTTTCCCAGCCCGGTCTCTTCGAGTATCAGCGGTATCTCATAAATCGTTTCCACGGTTGGTAGTGGGATAACAGCTTTATTCTCGACATCGCAGAAGAGCGATATTTTATCGGTGATACCCTCGGAAATGGGGTAGTCGCTGCGACATATTATCACGTCGGGCTGGATACCGATGCGCCTTAGCTCATTGACGCTGTGCTGCGTGGGCTTGGTCTTTAATTCTTTGGTGGAGTTCAGGTAGGGGAGAAAAGTGACGTGAATATATAGTACGTTATTTCTGCCGACATCGTTTCTCATCTGGCGGATGGCTTCGAGGAAAGGCTGCCCTTCGATATCGCCCACGGTGCCCCCCACCTCGATGAGGATAACGTCGGCTTTCGAGCTTTCCGCCAGCCGTTTGAACCTGTCTTTAATCTCGTTGACCAGGTGCGGCACGATCTGGATGGTCCCCCCCAGGAAGTCCCCCCGCCTTTCCTTGGAAATGATGGTGCTGTAGATTTGACCCGACGTAATATTGGAATCGGCGGTGAACTCGGCGTCGATAAAACGCTCGTAATTACCCAGGTCGAGGTCGGTCTCGGCGCCGTCTTTGGTGACGAACACCTCGCCGTGCTGGTAGGGAGACATCGTGCCCGGGTCGACGTTTAAATAGGGGTCCAGCTTCTGCACCGACACGGATATTCCCCGGCTTTTCAGAATGGTGCCGATTGAAGCGACGGCTATACCCTTCCCTACGGAACTAACCACGCCTCCGGTAACAAAGATATACTTTGGCATACACGTGAACCAATCTATTAATAATCTGGAATATCTCCAGTTATTACTATTGGAAATTTACCTGGATATTGGTCCGGGATTCTGTCACAAGTGCCTCGGGTAATACTATTTGCACTAAAATTAAGAAATGACTTTCGGAAAGAAGTGGGGGTTTCTTTTAATTATAGAGACGTGTGTGGGCTTTGTCAAGTATTTTAGGCGCAAGGTTTTATTCGGTTGTGGTTTGTTAAAAAATGGTAAGAATAACGAAGATGGATTGGTTTGATTTTAATCCGCTCTTAAGCGATGTCTTTAATAATCTGCTTTTCACAGATAAAGCATCTTTATGTTTCTTTGTGTCTCCTATAAGGTTTTGCAGGAATATGCCCAGTTAGGGTATTCTCTTTTAAATTGAACTTCTTTTTTATTTCCTCTAGGTGATTTAATTCAGCTTTAGTTGGGTATAATTTTGCTTTTTGAACTGATATTTTACTATAATTCAACAAAGTGTTCCCCATGTCGTAATTCCTCCCCAGATATATAACGGAATCCCTTTTCTTTAGTAATCAAAGCTATATGCACATCTCCGCCAACTGTAGGAAGGCGAGAACTAAATTGTTGGGATTTTATCATGATATTAATAAAGAAGTCTACGCACTCAATTGCGTTCTGTTCCGAAAAGTCCCCCCAACGAGCATCAAACCCATCTAAATCATAATTATCATCGAAGAAAAATAAAGCTTCGCCATATGATTCTGGTTTAGGTAATTCTATACTAATACTTTGCTCTTTAAGATATTCAGATATTAGTGTGCGATACTTGTTTAATATGGAAGCGCTTCTGTCTATTATCTTGTATTTATTTTGGATGTCCGAACCAAATACAATTCTCTGGATTTCTTGCATCTGTCCTCCGAATACAATACCAAAATCCTCAAGACTTCTGTTTATCTCGTTTCGTTCTATGTGAATTTTACAAATGGATGGGATTGGGGATTGTTTATCGTAGCCACCGACGATGAATTCAAGTGGTGGTCTAATTCTGTCTTCTGGATATTCTACTTGATAACGTTCCATAATGAACTGTTTAATCCTGTCTCCAATACTTCTAACAGTATAGTTTGTCGGTGACCTTGTGCTTGAAAATGCCTTATCAGTACTCTTGTATTCACTAATCAGACTGCGAATAGTCCTATTACCGATTGAAGTTATACCAGCAGTCATTATTCCCATTGGCAGAGGGGCTAGCGAACAAAGTTTAGTAACATGAGTCATATGGTCGTAAGGGATTGATTCAGTTAAATCCATTATCTGTTTAATGTTCGTTAATACAGGATTACCATCAGAATCTTTCTGGATATTCCAATCATCCTGAGGGTCAAAATAACTAATTAGGTCGTAAGGGTCAACCAAATCCTTACTAATTGATCCCAAGCTATCGCAACCCATTACCAATGCGTCTTTTGTTGATATAGCTACTAGAGTTGTCATTTCATACCTCCCAAAATCACTACCCCTACCTTTAGTGGCTATAAAATCATGTCAGTTTAGTCCTTTCATATTTCTTTTGTCAAGGCACGCTTTTTCCGGTTTTATTTGCATTTGGTTGTTGAATTGACATTAGTGCTATTTAAGGCTAAAGTATGACTACTAATTTATAGGGGGTATTGATATGTCATTTATTCCAATGAACCACAAAATTACTCTAGAAAAACATGATGGTAGCAAGGTATTTAATGATGTTCCTGCCCATGTTCAATTCCCTACAATATTTGTCACAGATAAATCTATCCCCATTGAAGAGAATGATATTATACACTACAGACCATCAAACAATATAACAGGGCATTATATCGTAATTGATAGTGGTTTTAGAGAAGCACAAGGTAGTTTTCCTGCACACTATCAAGTAAAGGTTAAAAGAATGGTATAGTTAGGTCTTTTTCATATAGCTAAATGAAAATTTTCCCCCATCATCATTTAGCGTATCGGGATTTACAATTATTTCCCCTTCCTTAATCAGGTCAGCATAAAGATTTAGAATACCAGCTTGTGCTTCTATTCTATTTCTCTGCCTTTGTTCTGGTGACATTCTCTCTAGATACTCTTGATTATTCATATTGCCTCCTGTCCCTATTTAATACTCAATAACCCAATCCTCAAAAGTAGCAACCAAATGCAAATAAAACCCTTTTTCCGTAAGATATAACCCCGCCCCGCCCCTTTTTAAGTTATCTATTCCCACCCAAGCCGCCCTCGTGACATTAGTGCCTTACCCGTTAATTTCCCCACCTCCCCCCAATAGGGAGTAGCTCACGGAGAGGGGCGCCAGCCCCCGTTTTTCCTCCCCCTCCTTTTATTAAGGAGGGGGACCGAGGGGGAGGATTCCATAAAATTCACTTCCCCCTCTCAAACAAACTGAAAAACGCTTATAAAATATCTATCTGTTTGAGAGGGGGTCAGGGGGAGAGTATCTGAGATTTATCCCAACCAAACAAAATCATCCCCTAAATTGACACTCTCACGGCACCAGTTGTAGACTATTTACGGTGTCCCCGTCTCAAGGAGATTTTTACTATGAGTTTCTTAAGTCAGTCCGACCCTGAGATAAACCGCATCATCGCCGCCGACCAAGAGCGGCAGCGCCGCACGATTAACCTCATCGCCTCGGAAAACTACGTCAGCCGCGCCGTGCTGGAAGCCCAGGGTTCCTACCTCACCTACAAGTACGCCGAAGGCTATCCCGGCCACCGCTACTACGGCGGCTGCGAAAACGTGGATGAAGTCGAGATGCTGGCTATCGCCCGTGCTAAAGAGCTCTTTCATGCCGAACACGCTAACGTCCAGCCGCACAGCGGCTCTCAGGCTAATATGGCTACCTATTTCGCCCTGCTGCAATACGGCGATACCGTCATGGCTATGGACCTGGCTCACGGCGGACACCTTACCCACGGCTCGCCGATTACCTTTTCCGGCAAGTCCTATAAGTTCATTCCCTACGGTGTCAACCGCGAGACGGAGCGTATCGATTATCCGGAGGTCGAGAGACTGGCTCAAGAACACAAACCGAAGTTGATTGTTGCCGGGGCGACCGCCTATCCCCGGGTCATCGACTTCGAGCGTTTTCGTCGTATCGCCGATTCTGTAGGGGCAAAATTGATGGTCGACATGGCTCATATCGCTGGCATGGTGGCGGCGGGTGTTCATCCCTCCCCTGTCCCTTACGCCGATGTCGTCACCTCCACGGCCCATAAATCGCTGCGGGGCACCAGCGGAGGTTTTATTCTTTGCCGCGGGGAATTGGCCGATGCCATAGATAGCGCCGTTTTCCCCCAGATGCAAGGGAAACCCCTCATGCATATTCTTGCCGCCAAGGCGGTGACCTTCTACGAAGCCCTTAGGCCCGAATTCGCTGATTACCAGCGGGCTGTTGTCGAGAACGCTCTGGCTCTGGCTGTTGAATTACGGAAGCTGGGACTCCGTCTCGTGTCGGGCGGTACGGACAACCACCTCATGCTGATTGACCTTACCGAGACCGGGGTGACCGGTGCCCATGCCAGGCAGGCCCTCGAGGCTGCCGGAATCGTTACCAATAAAAATTCCATCCCCTTTGATTCGCGTCCTCCGGCAATTACCAGCGGCGTCAGGCTGGGGACTCCTGCGGTTACTACACGCGGCTTCGGAAAAGACGAGATGAAGCTTATTGCCGGACTGATTGTCCGGGTGCTCAACAATCCCGACGACGAGAAAGTGCGTCAGGATGTAAAGCGGGAGGTAGAGCGGATGTGTAGGAGCTTTCCCGTGCCCGGCATTGATGACTGATAATATCTATAGTTCAGGTGATATATATGAAGAATAAGAATATTGATGTTTTAAAAATCATCGGCAATACCCCCGCCGTGGAGCTGACGCAGCTTAACGGGAACAGCAGGGTCAGGATTATTGCCAAGATGGAAGGGGCCAATCCCGGTGGTTCCGTCAAGGACCGCCCCGCCCTTTACATGATAAATAGCGCTGAAGCCTCAGGAGCGCTTACCCGCGAAAAGACCATCGTCGAGCCTACCTCCGGTAATATGGGTATTGCTATGGCGATGATTGGCTCCGTCAAGGGATACAATGTCACTCTCTTCATGCCCGAGTGCGTCAGCACGGAAAGGCAACTGGTCCTGCGGGCTTACGGGGCGGAATCTGTTCTCACCCCGGCTAGAGATGGCGTCGATGGCGCTATCGAGCGGGCTCACCAGGTGTTGCGAGACGCACCGGATAAATACTATATGCCCAATCAATTTGAGAATGAAAGCAATTCATTAGCGCACTACGAGACAACCGGACCGGAGATTTGGGAGCAGACCGATGGTGAAGTCGACGTATTCGTGGCTGGCATGGGGACTACCGGCACCCTGATGGGCGTGGGCAGGTATCTCAAGGAGAAGAAACCCGATGTTAAAATTATCGGCGTCGAGCCTACGGAAGGGCATACCATCCAGGGCTTGAAGAACCTGGTCGAGAGCATCGTGCCGAAAATTTATAACGCCGCAGCTCTCGATGATAAGATTACCATAGAAGACGGTGAAGCTTTCGAGATGTCCCGGCAGCTGGCGTTAAAAGAGGGTCTCCTGGTCGGCATGTCCAGTGGCGCCGCCGTGGCTGGGGCTTTGCAGGTCGCTAAAAACATGAAAAAGGGCACGGTAGCCGTTATCCTCCCTGACCGCGGCGACCGCTATCTCAGCACCACTCTCTTCCGTTCATTCTGTGCCAAGTGTCCGCCCTAGGCGGACGGCAGTTTTTACCCACATTGTATTGACCTGGGTTTCACGCTTCCATTATGGCTTTGAGATTATCTAAGATTATCTTTCCCTCGTGGTCGTTCATCTTCACTATTACAGCCTCGGCGATTTTGCCCAGCACCGGGATTGGTATGGTGTATTCGACTGCGAAGGTCACTTTGGTACCACCGTCCTCGGGTTGAAAAGTCCAGGTTTGAATGCTGTCAGCACCACCTTTTGTCTTGCTGACGATGCGCTGATTGGCAACATACTCGATATCTTCGCTCGTCCCCGATAAACGCATGCCCGCCATCTTATATTTCCAGTGGTTACTAAAGCCACCGTTTGACAGCGGCTTCATGTCCGTGATCTCCGTAAGGCTGGGCCATATCTCCGGCAGGTGAGTCTGGTCACTGATGTAGTTAAAGATTTTCTCTACTGGGGCGTTTACGGTAATACTTTTCTCTAGTTTAGCCATTTTCTTCCTCCTTATTATTATTCAGGGACAACATCAAGCTGCTGCATCAGGTTCAGTGAGTCTATCGTTCCCCAGGCTTCCACCCATTTTCCGTCGGCGATTCTTACGATGTAGGTATTTATCCACTCAACCTTTTTACCCATACGGGCATGAGTCCCCCGGTAAGTTTCACGCCAGGCTACTTTATCCCCCTCCGCCACCATGTGTTCCTGGAAATTTTCTATGTCAGGATAAGTAGCAAATAACATCTCACTTTCTTCTTCCCAGTCATCTCGGGACATATCATAGGTGGTACGATGAGCGACAAATTCGGGGGCCATAATCTTACGAATCGCTGGGACATCATGTTTGTTAATTAGTTCGCAGTAGTGGCGGACCAGCGCTTTATTCTCTTCTATTGACATTTTGTCGCCTCCCTAGAAATTATATTGTACCAATAAAAAAAACACCAGCAATCGCTATATCAACGATTACTGATGACCTTATTTATCCAATAACCCTCAACATGCTGCCAGATGCATTCAGTTGTTTATTCGAGCATGTCAATTTTCACGTTCCGATTGCGGTTTTATCCCGTATGATTTTATAGGGTGTATAAGAGGGGTGGTAGCCCCTCTTAATAAATAAATTCCCCCTCTCCTTGATAGGAGAGGGGGATACAGGGGGTGAGGTATATTAATCCGCCACCCCCCTATAAGATATCTTTTCCCACCCGGCCGCCCTCGTAGCATCGGTGCCCTGGCCGGGGCGTGGTTTTCATTTAGTTATAAAATCTAATAATAATAAATGGCGCTTAGGGTAGCGGTAATTGTCCCGGAAGCATCCGAATTCCCGAATCTTATGGAATAGCTGTACCCGGCTGTGACCGGAGCGGTAATAGTGGTACCTGTGCCGAAAGCGTAGTTGGTGGAACTGCTCGTTGTGTTGTTGGTTATCCTGATATATCCCGTCGTCGAGCTGCTGGTCCCGCTGATGTAGATATAGCCGCTATAAGGTGGCGTAAACGTATACAGAAGGGTTTGCGTGCCGTGAGCCTGCGAAATAGTCTGCGATGAAAACAGGGTGGCTGAATTCGACGTCATAGAAGAGGTGGGATAATAGGTGGCGCTCAACGTAGCCGTAATCGTCCCCGAAGCATCCGTATTTCCGAATCTTATGGAATAGCTGTACCCGCCGCTGACCGCCGCGGAAACGGTGGTACCCGTGCCGAAAGCGTAGTCGGTGAAAGTGCTCGTGGTGTTGTTGGTTACCCTGATGTACCCCGTCGTCGAGTTGCTGGTCCCGCTGATGTAGATATAGCCGTTATAGGTTGGCGTAAATGTATACAGAAGGGTCTGGGTGTTAAAAGCCTGTGAAATAGTCTGCGATGAAAATAGTATCACCGGATTATTCGCTGCTGCCGTAAGATTGTTCACTTTGATGACCAGCGAATCCACCGTGTTTTTCAATGAGGTCAAGGTATTTTGCAGCGATACTGTTGTGTCATCCAGGGAGGATAATTGGGAGTTGATTGACGTTAATTGTGTCTGTATTGATGAGATTATTACTGTGTCCGAGGATACATTGGACTGTAGACTGGAAATCTGTAATAAAGCGCTGTTTATCTGATCGGTCAGAGAGGATATTTGATTGTTTGCCGTGGATAATTCGTCTTGCAGCGATGAAACATCTGAAGACTCCTGGCTGCTTAAGGTCGAAATTCGTGAATCGGCGTTGGCAACCTGACCTGATAGCGAAGTCAATTCATCGTTTGCTGCTGTAATTTTGCTTTGTAAGTTAGCTACCTGAACTTGGAGCGCGAATATATCATTTTTGTCACTGGTAGTATTAACATAACCTAAAACACTCAAAACGATAATGGCAATTACTGCCACTGCCAGAATAATCCCGATTGTTATGTTGGTCCTGCTATATTTTGTCTTTTCCTCTTGCATTTTAATGCCTCCCCGTGATAATGCTGCTACCCAGGATATCAGGTAACCGTTGCTATCATTTTCCTTCCCCCCTTTGTCTTGTATAAGTCTCTATATTAAATCATACACCTTACTTACTTAAAAGTTAATTATTAAGAAATAATGAAGCGGCAAGGCAGAGTAAACCTCCTCCTCCACCCTCTTTTATTATCTTTTCCCACCCGACCGCCCTCGCGTCATCGTGCCTTAGCCCGTAAGTATTTGGTTCGTCTCCTTAGCTGTCATTGCGAGGAGCGTAGCGACGCGGCAATCTCTATCTACGCCAAAAACCGGAATATCCCCTACAATATAGGAAGAGGAGGGGGGTGAGGTAGACACATAATAGTGCTATAATAAAGGTGCGGGAAGCCAACGATGAGATAAGGAGATAACCGATGGAAGAATTGAGGGTATTCACCGGTAATGCCCACCCCGAACTGGCCAGGGAAATAACCGAATATCTGGGTACCACGCTGGGTAAGTGTGAAGTGTTTCAGTTCAGTAACGAAAATACCTTTGTTCGCATCTTGGAGAACGTCCGGGAGCGGGACGCGTTTATCGTTCAGCCCATCTGTCCTCCGGTCAACAGTAATTTAATGGAACTCCTCATCATGATAGATGCCATGAAACGCGCCTCTGCCAGTAGAATTACCGCCGTTATCCCCTATTATGCCTATGGTCGTTCCGACAAGAAAGACCAGCCCCGCGTGCCTATTACCGCCCGACTTGTGGCTGACCTGCTGACGGTAGCCGGTGCCAATCGGGTGCTCACGGTTGACCTTCACAAGGCGCAGATTCAGGGTTTCTTTAATATCCCCGTGGATGAACTGACCGCCTTCTACCTGCTCGGAGAGTATTTCAGAAAGCGTAATCTGGAGAACGTTGTTGCGGTCGCCACCGATTTTGGCATTACCAAGCAGGCAAGGGATATCGGCGCTATGCTTGATGCGCCCCTGGCTATCATGGAAAAGCGGCGGTTGGGCAATGATGACCGCACCGAGACGCTTAACGTTATCGGTGATGTCGATGGTAAAAATGCCCTTATCGTCGATGAAGAGATTGATACCGCCAGCTCCCTGCTGGGTGTTATCAAAGCTCTCCTCGACCGGGGCGCCAGGCAGGTATATGCCTGCTGTACGCACCCTGTCTTCTCCGGTCCGGCCGTAGATAGGATAGCCTCGAGCCAGCTAGAGGAGGTGGTGGTAACCAATACCGTCCCGGTCAAAGACGGCAAGCTGAAAGACAAGGTTACCGTGCTGTCGATAGCGCCATTGCTGGGTGAGGCTATTAAGCGTATCCACACCGGGCAGTCCGTAGGAGCCATGTTTGAAGTATAAAGAGAAGATGGTTGAAGTTTATAAAGCCCCCAACGAGATGGAGGCACAGGTGATCAAGAGCTTACTGGAAGGCTACGGTATACCCTCCTTTTTAAAATCTCACGCATCTCCCTCGGTCCACCTGTTTACCGTCGACGGTATGGGGGAATTTAAGGTGATGGTGCTGGAATCTATGGCTGAGGACGCTAAAAAACTTATCGTGAGTAATAACCGTGGTTAAATTTTTAAGCAAATTTATCGATTCAAACGAGAAAGAGCTGAAACGGCTCCAGCCCTATGTGGACAGGGTAAACGAGTTGGAACCCGAATTCGAAAAACTCAGCGATGCTGACCTTCGTGCCAAAACGGACGATTTCAAGGCAAGGTATCAGGACGGTACGCCTCTTGATGAACTGCTGCCCGAAGCCTTTGCCGCCGTACGTGAGGCTGCCAAACGCACCCTGGGACAGCGTCACTTTGATGTGCAGTTAATCGGTGGCGTTGCCCTGCACCAGGGCAAGATTGCCGAAATGAAGACCGGCGAAGGTAAAACGCTGGTGGCTACCCTGCCCCTTTACCTCAACTCACTTACTGGTAAAGGGGTACACCTGGTGACGGTGAATGATTATCTGGCCCGTCGTGACCCCTACTGGATGGGCCCGGTCTATCATTCTCTGGGTGTGAGTGTCGCCAGTATTTACCCCATGCAGACCCCTGATGAGCATACCCCCGCCCGCATTTACGACCCCGATTTTGATTCCGATGATGCCCGCTGGCAGCATTTCCGCCCCGTTTCCCGGAAGGAAGCCTATAAAGCTGATATCGTTTATGGTACCAGCAGCGATTTCGGCTTTGACTACCTGCGCGATAATATGGTGGTCGACCTGTCCCAGGGCGTACAGGGCCACCTCTATTACGCCATCGTTGACGAGGCGGACAACCTGCTTATCGACGAAGCGCGTACGCCCCTTATTATCAGCGCCCCCGCCGAGGAATCCGGCGAGATATATAAAAATATGGATAACGTAGTAAGACGTATGAAAAGTAAGGTCTTTCCTTACGAGCCAAGTAAATCTAACAGGGATGAAAACGAAGAAGCTGCTCTGGAATCAGAATATGATTACATTGCCTATGAAAAAGAACGTTACGTCAAGGTTACGGCACACGGGCATGATAAATTGGCGAGAGCCTTTCGTCTGAAGGTTGAAGACCTGTTATTCGACGAATGGAGCGATGAATGGAAGCGGCTTCCAGCAGAACAGCAAGACCTTATAAGAAGAATTAATTTAATATTTCGACAGGCAACGAATGCTCATGCTTTCTATAAGAAAGACCGTGAATATGTTGTCGAACCGGGCGGAGAAATCGTCATCGTCGATGAGTTCACGGGCAGGAAGATGTACGGCCGGCGCTATTCCGACGGGCTCCACCAGGCAATTGAAGCCAAGGAGGGAGTCGAGATTAAGCGTGAGAGCATGACCTACGCCACCGTCACTATCCAGAACTACTTCCGCATGTACGAGAAACTGGCGGGAATGACCGGTACGGCCGCCACCGAGGCCGAGGAGTTTCATAAGATATATAAGCTCGAGGTAACGGAAATTCCCACCAATAAGCCCATGGTCCGCGAGGACTTGCCCGACCGGATATACAAGACCGAGGATGGTAAGTTCCGCGCCGTGGTCAACGAGATAAAAGAGCTGCACGAAGCGGGACTGCCGGTACTGGTCGGCACAGTCTCTGTTGAAAAGTCGGTAATCCTCAGCGACCTCCTAAAAAGGCAGGGCATCACCTGCAAGGTACTCAACGCCAAGGAGCACACTAAAGAGGGTGAGATTATCGCCCGGGCCGGAGAACCGGGTGCCGTCACCGTCGCTACCAATATGGCCGGACGCGGCGTTGATATCCTGCTGGGAGGTGGCCATGACGGCGTTGACGAAAAGGAGTGGCAGCGGAAGCACGATGAGATAATCAAAAACGGCGGACTCCAGATTATCGGCACGGAACGCCATGATGCCCGCCGCATTGACAACCAGCTCCGTGGCCGGGCGGGACGGCAGGGCGACCCCGGACGCTCGCGTTTCTTCTTATCGCTGGAGGACGATATTGTGCGGCGTTTCGGCGGCGACCGTATCAAAGGCATCATGGGCTGGGCGGGCATGAATGAGGAAACTCCCATTCAGAATGCCCTGATTAACAAGTTAATTACCGATGTTCAGAAGCGTGTCGAAGGTTATCATTTCGATATTCGTAAGCACCTCGTCGAATATGACGATGTCGTTAATAAGCACCGTGAGCTGATTTATGAGGAGCGCCGCAAGATACTGGGTGGTGCCGACCTTAAGTCGAATATCCTTTTCATGGTCTCCGAAGAAATAAGCGCTATCGTTAACTCGCGTCTTAGCAATATGCACGGTCTTGACTGGGATATTCCCGGCTTGCTCGTGGATATCGGCACTATCTTCCCCCTCCCCCGTTCGTTTGACCCCGATGCCCTCGTTGAGATGAGGCCCAAGGAGATTGAAGAAAAGCTGATTGAGGAAGCCGGGGCTCTTTATGAGGAGAAGGAAAAGGATATCGGCGCCGAACGCATGCGTATGCTCGAAAGACTGGTGATGCTCCAGGTCATTGACCGACTCTGGGTAGAGCACCTGACGGCTATGGAGAACGAAAGGCTTCAGGCGGGATGGGCCACGCTACGCCAGATGAAGTCTACAGATGCGTATAAAATGATCGGCAGTCAGAAGTGGGAAGACCTCAAATACTACATCCGCCATGACATCGCCCGTACCGTCTTCCACGTCAAGTTGCAGGAAAGAGGCAGACCCCCTGAGCAAACGCAGTCGCCGATGGCTGCTGCCTCGCTGGGCTCGAAAGGCGATAAAAAACCCGTCAAGGTCGCCGGCAGTAAGAAAATAGGACGCAACGAACCCTGTCCCTGTGGCAGCGGTAAAAAATACAAGCACTGCTGCGGGAGATAGCCATGACCGACGAGGAACTGGAAACGCTGCAACGTGAGGTGTCCGGGAAGCTTGAGCAGCTGCCGGTTACCCCGGAAGAGCAGCTGGACCATAAGCAGAGGAGGCACCGCACGGTGCTCCGCGCCAGGAAGCAGGCGCTGGACAGGCTCAAGAAGGCCCGCGAGAACGGCAACGTGCACCAGGAAGCCGAAGCCGGCCTGGACTACACCCTGCTCACGGAGTACGGGGAGAGGAATATCTTCCTCTATAATATCATGCGGGCGCGGCTGTTCTGGTGGCGGGGTATATAAAATGCAAAATTCGCAAATCGCCGCCGTATTTGATGAAATCGCTTCAATGTTGGAGCGAAAGAAGGACAATATCTTCAAGATACGGGCATACCGCAAAGTGGCCCGCGCCGTCGAAGAGCTTACCGGGCCCGTCGAGAAACTGGTCGCCGAGAACCGACTTCATGAGATACCCGGTGTGGGGGAAGCTATCACGAAAAAAATCACCGAGCTTGTAACCACCGGCAGGCTCGAATACTACGAAAAGCTGAAAAAAGAGTTCTCCGGGCAGCCCCGTGCGGTGGGAAGCTGAGGGGGCTGATGGAAGATACGCACGCTCAGCTCGTTTCTACCGATACTGTCTCTCCCGCCGATGCCGAGGCAATTAGCCATTTTGAAAATTCCCTCGCCGGGGGCAAGCACTGGTATATCGCTCTGCTGGGCGCCATGGGACTGTGGGCCAGCGCCAGCGAGCACCGTGACGGCCGCACCTCCAACTACCTCATCGATAATGAGGCTTTCGACTGGCTGCTTTTAGCCGAACGACTCTGCGAAACTGTCGAGCGTCCTTTACCTGAAGACGAGAAGAACGCCCTGCTTTTTTATGGCATTCCACCGCTCCAGTTGGACTCAGGCGAGGTTAAAAAGCTCATCGGCAGTAAGAAGTACAGCCAGTATTTGAACTACTTCTACGGGATTACCGTCGAAGAAGGCCTCCAGTTGGCGGTGCAGGAAGAAATCGACAAGGAAAGGCGATTACACGGTTTCCGTACGCGGCAGGACTCCACCGGTGAGACTTTCCAGAGGATATACAGCGCTACCCGGGATTCTCTTTTGAAGGCTTTCCGTCAGGAAAAGGGTCTTCCCCATTTGAAGTCCATCGGTATATCCGAGCTGAAGGAATTTACCTACTGGCTATTCAAGCACCGGCTCAAGCACTGTGAAAAAGCCAGAATCGCCAGCGATACCACCAAGGCGCTCCGGTTCCTCAAGAAACAGTGGGGGCAGCATGGCGTTTTCAAGGTGCTGGCTACCGATATGTTCCCCGCCGACGCGGATTGAATATTATCATCAACTTCGGCGTGCTCTGAGTCTGTCTAAGTCTACTCTATCTTGGATTTCCACCATCATCGTTTGCAACCGATCTAGTTTAGTAACGTCAAAAACAGCACTGACATCACGATTACGATAACCGATAAGGTCAGAAGGTATTGCATTAGAGGCTATAAAGAAGAGGCCGGTTGAATTTCGTTGTCTGTAAGTACGTGCATTCTCAAAAGCCTTCTTCCTGGTATCCGAGCGCTCCATTCCAGGCCTACCCAGAATAGTAAGTGTATTGTCAGGATTAGTCACTGTAGAAGGTGAACCTTTGGTTTCTATGGCTACATCTGCTGTTACTTCAAAATCATGGGTTCGAGTGTTTCCTGGCGTAGGTGTAATTGGGAGGTTAAAATGTGTATTCATTAGGTAAGAAAATGCAGTAGCAAAGGCATTCCCTACTACTGATGACCGTCCCTGAAAAGTGGCTATTTCATAGACATTACTCGAGTTACAATGTGGACATCTTGATGGTGGATTACCCCATGCCTGTGATGTATTTCCGTTTCTAAGACAATTGATGCAGGCCCAACACTGATAAAGACCATAATGGTCAATACTATCTTGAAAACAAGTATTAAAATAATCTCTAAGCTGAGTATTGTTGATCGTTCGAATGAGAAATCTATTATACGCATTGCGGGAAATGGCATCAAAAGGTTCTGTCATTTACTTCCTCCCACAGGTAATGGTAGAATTCCTTGTTCCTCAAGCCGCTTAAATGCAATGTCGCAATACTTTTTCTCGATTTCATATCCTATAAATCTACGTCCAGTATTACGCGCTGCGATAGCAGTCGCTCCTGCGCCCATGAAGGGATCAAGGATGACTTCATCGCGAGCAGAGTATAGCTGGATGCATCTATATGGTAATTCTATAGGGAATGGTGCTGGATGATTTACTTTCTTAGCTGGCTCAGCGGGAAAATTCCATATACTTTTAGTGAAAGTTAAAAATTGATCTTTAGTTATCGTTGGGCTTCTCCCCTTTAGCGGTCGATAATAAGTTTGCTTAGAGAAAATCAGTATGTATTCGTGTGTATCACGTAGAGTCGGATTTGTCGGTGACCTCCAGCTTCCCCAAGCTGTAGATCGGCTAGCACTTCCTCCCTTATCCCATATAATTTCACCACGCATTAAAAAGTGGCATTTTATTAAATCCTCTATAATATACATGTGTAATGGGATATATGGGCTTCTACCAAGATTGGCCACATTGATACAGAATCTCCCACCTGGAACTAGAACTCTATATACCTCAGTGAATACTTTATATAAAAAATCTCGGTATTCAGGTAAAGTCATATCTTGATCGTATTCTTTTCCAACATTATATGGGGGTGAAGTAACAGCCAGATGAACACTGTAATCTGGTAACTCTGTCATCTTTTCACAAGATTTACAAAAAATACGATTGCCTGTCCCATTTGGTAGTGGGGATTCTATATAATCTACTTTATTTTTTTTTAGCATTCCTTCGTAAAGTCTGCTGGAATAAAATGGAGAAGAATCGTGACCAAACCTGCCAGGCGAACCGAAAGTACTTGTCTTTGTACCAGTATTATTTTTATTTATTGATGAATCTGTCATAACATTAACACTTCGTACTATTTTTAAACACCACCTCGTCCACCTCTGCCGCCTTTCTTTTTATATTTTGGTCCTTCTGCCCAGAATATTGCCTTGGCAATAAGATTACGCTCTACTGTTTCATCTGACGGATTCGCACGTTTATAATGTTGTCGTTCCGGTTTAAAACCACTTTCTTTTACAAGTTGCTTAAATCTCTCTTCAGCGTGTTTTTTTGAACGAAAACTCTGTATTATATTACCATCTTTAATCACATAAAATCGCCCGTCATCAGGTACGTTTTCAGTATTCTTCTCTATCGAGAGTTTTATTTCAGGAATATAATGCTTATACATGGACTATTCGTTGGTGGTGCCCTCAACCCCTCTTACCATCAGTACCGGAACACTGGCTCCGTGCAGGACCTTATCGGTGATACTCCCGAAAGCCAGACGGCGCAGCCCCGATCGACCGTGAGTTGACATCGCTAACAGGTCTGCCCCTAACTCGTCGACCGCTTTAAGAATCTCCTCGGCGGCATTACCTGTCCTGACGGTGGAATTGACCGTAACTCCCCTGCATTTCACCGATTCGGCGGTGGTGTTGAGATAGTCTGTAACCCGCTGCTTGATAAGACCCAGTTCATCTTCGGTGTAGGAGACCGGGGCACTGGCTTCACCGACGACAACCCAGTGCCTGAGCAGAGTTATCACCCCCAGCAGTGTTATTTCCACCTTCGCTCCCGCTGCCAGCTTATCACAGAGCTGGTCGACAACAGGTAGAGCGGCTTCACCTACCTTTGAGCCGTCCAGGGGGACCAGTATATGCTTAAACATACCCATACCTCCTATAATCTGGAACTCTGCTGTTTCAGTTTCTCCAGTTTATTATTAAGAGTATAGAGTTTTTGCTTTTCCTTTTCAATAACTGCCGCGGGCGCTTTCGTCAGGAAAGCCTCATCCTGCAGTCTACCTTCGAGTCTGGTTACTTCATTCTGAACGTTATCCGTTTCTTTCTGTAGTCGCTTCTTCTCGGCTTCCAGGTCCAGCATACTGCTCATGGGAATAACCAGCGTCGTTTTTTGCAGCGGCAATACCAGGGTATTACCGCCCGTCTCTGTTTCGGGTTCTCCCTTCATGAAGCTGACGGGATTGGCGCGCGCCAGGGCCTGTATGGCTTTCGTATAGGGAATCAGGGATTTATCCAGCGAAGGACCGGTGTAGATGCTGGCTTCCACCCAGCGGGAGGGTTCCACTTTATACTGGGCGCGGATATTGCGGATATTGTGGACAATCTCGATTATGGTATCTATCTCTCCCTCGACCGCCGCATCTATCATGGTTTTATCGGCTTCAGGGTAATCGGCCACCATGATGGAGTCGGCTTCAAGCCCGCTCATATGCTTTTTGAGGTTCTGCCATAATTCCTCGGTGATAAAGGGCATAAAAGGATGCAGCAACCGCAGCGATTTTTCCAGCACGTGTAGAAGTACCGGTAAGGACGAGGTATCGTTTTGTTGCAGTCTTATCTTGGCAAGCTCGATATACCAGTCGCAGTACTCGCCCCACAGGAAGTCGTGTATCTGCCTTTCGGCTTCTCCGAACTGAAAGTCTTCCATGAGCCCGGTAACACTGGCTATCGTCCGGTTCAGGCGCGACAGAATCCAGCTGTCTTCCGCGGATAACTGCTCGCGGTCTATTTTGGCGTCGCTTTTCGCACCGGACTCCAGACTCCGTATCATGAACCGGGTAGCATTCCACATCTTGTTGGCAAAATTGCGGCCTGCTTCCAGCTTAGCGTCGGACAGCTTGCTGTCGTTCCCCGGCGATGTTCCCATCAGCAGCGCGAAGCGCAGGGCGTCGGTGCCGTAGTCATCGATGACGATAACCGGGTTAATAACATTTCCCTTCGTCTTGGTCATCTTTTCTCCCTTTTCATCCCGTATCAGGCCGTGCAGGTAAACGGTAGAAAAGGGAATATCCCCGGTATGTTCAAGACCCATCATAATCATCCGGGCTACCCAGAAAAAGAGGATATCGTAGGCGGTTTCCATCACCGTGGTCGGGTAGAAATAACGCAGGTCTTCGGTATCGTCGGGCCAGCCCAGCGTGGTAAATGGCCATAGCGCCGAGCTGAACCACGTGTCCAATACGTCCGGGTCCTGCTCGATATTGGCAGAATTGCACCTGGAGCAGGCGGTCGGTGTCTCTATGGCTACCGTTATCTCATCGCAGTCGCGGCAGTACCAGACGGGTATGCGGTGTCCCCACCAGAGCTGACGGCTGATGCACCAGTCGCGGATGTTCTCCATCCAGTTGAAGTAGACCTTGGTAAATCTTTCGGGGATGATTTTTATACGTCCGTCTCTGACGGCGTTAATCGCTGGCTCTGCCAGGGGCTTCATCTTCACGAACCACTGCAGGCTGGCCAGCGGCTCTACCATTGTCTGGCACCGCTGGCAGTGTCCCACGGCGTGGGAGTACTCCTCTGTTTTCACGAGTTGCCCGCTCTTTTCCAGGTCGGCGATTATCGCTTCGCGGGCTACAAACCTGTCCATGCCGTTGTACGGGCCGGCATTTTCGTTCATCGTGGCGTCGGGATTGAGGATATTTATCAAGGGCAGCCCCTGTCTCTGGGCGATATCGAAGTCGACCGGGTCGTGGGCCGGGGTGATTTTCACCGCGCCCGTCCCGAATTCCATATCCACCGCTTCGTCGGCGACAATCGGTATCTCGCGGTTGACCGCGGGTAACAGAACCTTCTTGCCAATCAGTTTTTTAAAGCTGATATCGTTGGGATTGACGGCTACCGCCGTATCGCCGACTATCGTTTCCGGTCGCGTCGTAGCGACGGTGATGAACTTGTTCTTGTCGTTGATAAGCGGGTAATTGACGTACCAGAGATGCCCGTTAGTATCCTTGTGCTCCACCTCGAGGTCGGACAGTGCCGTGGCGCAGCGCGGGCACCAGTTGATAATCCTCTCTCCCCGGTAAATCAGGCCCTTTTTATAGAGGTTGGTGAAAACCGTGCGTACCGCTTTACTCGGCCCCTCGTCCACGGTAAAACGCAGGCGCGACCAGTCCAGAGAAGCCCCCAGTCTTTTATGCTGTTCGATGATATTGCTCTTGTAGGTGTTTGCCCAGGCCCATACCCTCTCCAGGAATTTCTCGCGGCCCAGCTCGTGGCGGCTGATACCCTCCTCGGCAAGCACCCTTTCCACCACTACCTGGGTGG
>Ga0315537_1000225_pt1 | contig 41832 bp, 31 predicted proteins | sample SalMarSW160270MG_FD_203091 | JGI IMG/M metagenome (GOLD analysis project Ga0315537, IMG submission 203091) | Salt marsh sediment microbial communities from the Plum Island Ecosystem LTER, Massachusetts, United States - Salt Marsh Sediment SW1602-70 ... | reverse complement strand
ACCTATTGCCCGGGAAAATTAACAGAAAAAGAAATTCTTTCTGTTCATTTCAACTATGGCAACCTGAAAAAGATGATAAAAAGATATGATCCCGGCACAATGAAGAATGGGATAAATCGCCTCCCAGATGGAGAGGAGGTATTTTTTATTTCAAATCCGGCACTGGGACTGTGGGCAGTCAGGTCAAACTCAATGAACTCAATAATTTAATCAATAAAACCATACGTAATGAAACCGGCAAACAATGCATTAACCAGGAGAAAATTCATTGCCACAACCGGAGCAGCAGTTGCCGGTGCAATGATTAGCAGACCGGGAACATCCATGATAATCCCTGGAAAGCCACTGGATAAAAAACGGTTAGCATTGGTGGGGACAGGAATACGCGGAACCACATTCTGGGGTAGAAGAGTCCTGGAGAACTACTCAGACCTGATCGATTTTGTTGGGCTGTGTGACATCAATCAGGGCCGTGTCGAATTCGCGAAAGATTACATGAACGCAACCTGTCCGACCTTCACTAACTTTGATGAAATGATGGCCAGGACAAAACCGGATATGCTGATCGTTACAACGGTCGATGCAACCCATCATGAATTCATCATCAAGGGACTGGAAATGGGAGTTGATGTATTAACGGAAAAACCGATGACTACTGATGAAATAAAATGCCAGAAAATACTTGATGCGGAAAGGAAATCCGGAAAAAAGTTAAAAGTTGGATTTAACTACCGGTACGGACCCCACACGACAAAGTTAAAAGAGCTACTCGTATCGAATGAAGTGGGAAATATTACTTCTATTGATTTCCACTGGTACCTTAATGTCTACCATGGTGCTTCCTATTTCAGAAGATGGCATGGGATCCGATCGAGAAGCGGCACCCTGCTGGTCCATAAAGCAACCCATCATTTCGACCTGCTGAACTGGTGGATCAATTCCGATCCGGTTGAAGTATTTGCTTATGGAGATCTGGAGCATTATGGCAGAAACAATTCCTTCCGTGGTGATAAATGCAGAAATTGTCCGCATCAAACAAAATGCAAATTTTACTGGGATATTACCACAGATCATATGTTAACGGATCTCTATGTGAAAAATGAACATTTCGACGGATATATCCGCGATAATTGCCTTTGGAGGGAGGAGATTGATATTTATGATAAAATGGCTGTCCAGATAAAGTATGCCAACAATGTTCAGGTGAGTTATTCACTGACAACCTATTCACCTTATGAGGGATGGAGGATTACCTTTAACGGGATGAATGGAAGGCTTGAATCGTGGCTGGATATACCCTGGAGGAAGGATGAGAAGATCAACCAGGCTGAATTGCATACCCGGGAAATGGAACAGGAAGCAACAGAAACAAATACGGATTACGAGGAGATCATCATGATGAATAATTTTAAAAATTACCGGATGATTAAACTTTCGAAAGAAAGTAGCGGGCACGGTGGAGGAGACCAGCGGCTTCAGGATCAAATATTCAGAAATCCCGATATGCCGGATCCGTTCAGACATGCTGCCGGTTCAAGAGATGGAGCCATGTCCATACTAATCGGTATTGCAGCAAGAAAAAGCATTGAAACCGGGAAACCTGTTCGCATTGCAGATCTCACAGATCTTGTTCCTGAAAAGATACGAATCACCTCATAATCAAACAATGTATATCACCAGCATCAGAACCAGGTAAGTGAAGAATAGAATGAACATTGTAGCCGATGATAAGATCCCTTTTTTACAGGGTGTGCTCGAACCGTATGCCTCGATCCGGTATCTTCCCGGCAATGAATTCGTTCGCGAAAAGATCAACGATACCGATGCAATTATCATTCGCACACGCACGGAATGCAACCGCGATCTTTTGGAAGGAACATCCGTAAAATTCATTGCCAGTGCAACCATAGGATATGATCATATCGATACTGCGTACTGCCGAAATAATCAGATTACCTGGACCAATGCTCCGGGATGCAATGCATCGTCTGTAAAACAATATGTTGCATCTGCTCTCGTGCATCTCTCCCGTCAGTTCAGGTTCACCCTGGAGGGAAAGACATTGGGCATTATCGGTGTGGGTAATGTCGGAACAAAAGTTGAATCGCTGGCTCATGCCCTGGGCATGAAGGTCCTTTTGAACGATCCGCCCAGGGCCCGAAATGAAGGGGATGAACAATTTGTAAACCTTTCAGCAATCCTTGAACAGTCAGATATCATTACCCTGCACGTACCACTCATCCATTCAGGGATCGATAAAACATTCAGGATGGTTGATGCTTCATTCCTTGGAAAAATGAAAAACGGTAGTTTCCTTATCAATACATCCCGCGGGAAAGTGGTGGATGAAAAGGCACTTAAAGAGGATTTGAGATCCCGGCATGTAAAGGGTGTTATTCTGGATGTATGGGATAACGAACCATCAATGGATATTGATCTGCTTGGCATGACATGCATCGGGACACCACACATTGCCGGGTACTCCCAGGATGGGAAAGCGAATGGGACTTCATCTGCTGTCCGGTCTCTCAGCCGATATTTCAATCTTGACCTGCACGACTGGTATCCCGAAAATATTCCCCAGCCAGCAAATCCTGAGATCACCATCCATTGTGAGAATAAAGATACAGAAACTGTAATTGGTGATGCTGTTCTCTCATCCTACCCCATTGATGTGGACCACCGGCTATTGATGGATTCTCCTGATCAGTTTGAAGCACTGAGGGGAAATTACCCGGTCAGAAGAGAATTCCCGGCACATACGGTTGAGCTGATATCCGGGAACGATAACATGATAAACGCATTAAAAAAATTAGGATTCAATATAAAAACATAAAAACCATGGGGAAAAAAGCAGATATCGGATTGATCGGGTTGGCCGTTATGGGAGAGAACCTGGTTTTAAACATGGAAAGCAAAGGATTCACCGTGGCAATTTTTAACCGGACCGTAACAAAAGTTGATCATTTTGTAACCGGCCGGGGAAAAGGAAAAAACATAATCGGTACCCGCTCCCTTGATGAATTTGTACTATCCCTGAGCAAACCGCGTAAAGTGATCCTGCTTGTAAAAGCCGGTCAGCCGGTTGACGATTTTATTGAGCAGCTGATCCCGTTAATGGACCGTGGGGATATCATCATCGATGGGGGAAATTCACATTACCCGGATACAAGCCGAAGGACTGAATATGTTGAGAGCAAAGGTTTATTGTACATTGGTACCGGAGTGTCGGGAGGTGAGGAGGGTGCATTGCATGGGCCCTCCATGATGCCCGGTGGCTCACCCGATGCCTGGCCCCATGTGAAAGAAATATTTCAAAGCATCAGTGCAAAGGTGGAAGATGGTTCTCCATGCTGTGACTGGGTTGGGGAAAAGGGAGCCGGTCACTTCGTCAAGATGGTTCATAATGGAATTGAATACGGGGATATGCAACTGATCACGGAGGCTTACCAGCTTATGAAAGATTTTCTTGACATGTCGCACCAGGAAATGCACGAAGTATTCAAAACATGGAATGAAGGGGAACTGAACAGTTACCTTATCGAGATCACCCGGAATATCCTCGCTTTCAAGGATGAGGATGGAAAACCACTGGTAGAGAAAATCCTGGATACTGCCGGCCAGAAAGGAACAGGGAAATGGACCGGCATAGCAGCCCTTAACCTGGGAATCCCTCTAACCCTGATCGGAGAATCCGTCTTTTCCCGCTGTCTCTCTGCACAAAAAGAAGAGCGGGTATCGGCTTCAAAAATTTTAACCGGACCGAAACCAAATTTTACAGGAAATAAAAAAGCATTCATTGAAGATCTCAGGCTTACCCTGCTTGCTTCAAAAATTGTCTCCTATGCCCAGGGATTCCTGCTAATGCGTGAAGCCGCTCATGAATACGGCTGGAACCTCAACTATGGCGGAATTGCCCTGATGTGGCGTGGAGGATGCATTATCCGTTCCGCTTTTCTCGGAAAGATTAAGGAAGCTTTCAATACCGATCCGAAACTGGTAAACCTGCTTCTTGCACCGCATTTCAAAAAAATCATTAACAATGCCCAGCCCGGCTGGCGCAGGGTCTGTTCCACTGCACTCACCAACGGGATACCAGTACCTGCCCTGACCAGCGCACTATGTTATTACGATGGATATCGTTCTGAAAGGTTACCCGCAAACCTTTTACAGGCGCAACGGGATTACTTCGGAGCCCATACCTATGAACGGGTGGATAAACCCCGTGGGGAATTCTTTCATACCAACTGGACTGGCAGAGGTGGAGATACAGCGTCGTCTACATATGAAGTATGATAAAGTTTCACTATTGAGTTTAGTTGCAAATGTGCTATTGGTAACCTATCTTTAAAATCACAAATCACAATAGACAAATATCAAACAAACTCCAATTGAAAAATAATAATAACCAAGACTTTGTCCTGGAGAAAAGCCAAATATACGATCTGGAAGAAAGAACCTTTCAGTTTGCAAAAAACGTAAGGCTATTTCTTAAGAAACTTAAGCAGACACCGCTTAACCGTGAGGATCATATTCAATTACAAAAAGCCTCCGGATCAATTGGGGGTAATTATATTGAAGCCAATGAATCCCTGGGGAAGAAAGATTTTGCTATGAGGATCAAAATCTCAAGGAAAGAATCAAAAGAATCGGCATATTGGTTGAGATTAATTCTCGAAACAGAGACTTTAAATTCAGAGCTATATGGAGAAGGGAAAATGCTTTTCGAAGAAGCAATTGAGTTGAAAAAGATCTTCTCTTCCATTCTTAATAAAACTAAATAACTGTTCATCAATTATTGAGATTTGACCATTGAATATTATTTGGAATTTGGTATTTGTGATTTGTTTATTTTGGAAAGAACGCTTCTCTGACAGCGCTTATTTATTAATCTTTGCCATATGAATGATTCAATAGCCAACAAAGCCGCTAACAACATTCGGATATTATCTGCCGCAATGGTTGAACATGCAAAATCCGGGCATCCGGGTGGTGCCATGGGTGGAGCCGATTTCATTAACATCCTCTATTCCGAATTTCTCCATTTTGATCCCGATGATATGGCATGGCCAAACCGGGACCGGTTTTTTCTCGATCCCGGGCATATGTCCCCCATGTTATATGCTATCCTCACACTGACCGGTGCCTATTCCATGGAAGACATCATGAATTTCAGGCAATGGAAAAGCCCGACACCGGGACATCCTGAACTGAATGTTCAACGGGGCGTGGAAAATACTTCAGGACCGCTGGGGCAGGGACATGCTATGGCCGTCGGAGCTGCCATTGCTGAACGATTTCTCGTTGCACGGTTCGGGGAGTGGATGGACCATAAAACCTATACCCTGATATCGGATGGAGGAATACAGGAAGAGATATCCCAGGGGGCTGGCCGGCTGGCTGGATTCCTCGGATTAAGCAATCTGATCATGTTTTACGATTCTAATGATATTCAACTCTCAACCGGAACCAATGAGGTCACCTGTGAAGATACTGCAAGGAAGTATGAAGCCTGGGGATGGAAAGTAACCACCATCGACGGGAACAACCCGGAAGAGATCCGTAAGGCACTTAAAGAAGCAAATGAAGTGTCGGATAAACCATCTCTCATCATTGGAAGAACCATCATGGGCAAAGGATGCATTACAGAGGAGGGTAAATCGTTTGAGAAACAGTCGTCAACTCACGGTATGCCGATCAGCAAAGCCGGCGCCTCCTATTCCAAAACCATCGAAAAACTGGGTGGCGATCCGGAAGATCCCTTTCATATCTTCCCGGAAGTGAAAGAATACTTTGTGAACATTCTGGAAGAAAAACGAAAATTTGCAGGAGCAAAAAAAGAGGAGCAGAAAAGATGGGAATCACAAAATCCCGAATTGGCAAAAAAGCGAAATGATTTTCTCGCCGGGCATTTACCGGAATTTGACTTCCGGGAGATAATACAGAAGGAGAATGCTCCTACCCGTGGAGCATCCGGGACGGTTCTCGGTTTTCTTGCCGGCAGGGTAGAGAATATGATCGTTGCATCCGCAGACCTGTCAAACAGTGATAAAACCGATGGTTTCCTGGCAAAATCCAAAGCCTTCAAAAGGGGAGATTTCACAGGATCATTCCTGCAGGCCGGTGTGTCGGAATTAACCATGGCAGCCTTGATGAATGGATTAGCCGCTCACGGAGGGATTATCCCGGTCTGCGGAACTTTCTTTGTCTTCTCTGATTACATGAAACCGGCAGTCCGTTTAGCTGCATTAATGGAGCTCCCCGTTAAGTACATCTGGTCACACGATGCGTTCAGGGTTGGTGAAGACGGACCAACACACCAGCCGGTAGAACAGGAAGCACAAATCCGGTTGCTTGAAAAAATGAAAAATCATTCCGGGAAACGCTGTTTTCTTGCTCTGCGGCCTGCAGATGCAACGGAAACAACCATTGCCTGGAAAATGGCCCTGGCAAACAAAGAAGCACCAACAGCACTCCTGCTTTCCCGCCAGGCAGTTAATGATCTGCCGGTTAACGGATCATCCCGCTTTGAAGATGCCCTCCAGGCAGAAAAAGGAGCCTATATCGTACAGAAAGATAAAGGAGAACCCGATGTTGTACTTGTAGCCAGTGGCTCAGAAGTAGCAACCCTGCTGGATGGTGCAAAAATACTACGTGATCAGAAGGGATTAAAGGTACAGATTGTATCCGCTATTTCCGAAGGACTCTTCCGTGAACAACCCGGCGATTATCAGAAGAGAGTGATACCGGAAGAGGTGCCGGTCTTTGGACTGACTGCCGGTCTGCCCGTTACCATGCAGGGACTGGTTGGTCCAAAGGGTTTTACCTGGGGACTTGAATCGTTCGGATTCTCCGCCCCATACAAGGTGTTGGATGAAAAACTTGGCTTTACCGGAGAGAACGTGTATGAACAGGTGATGAAATACCTGAAAGCGATAAAAGAAAAACCTTAGAATATCGCTTTTATTTCCGCAATACTCACTCCAAATAGTGCTTTGGCTATCGGATCCAGGTCCTCTTCATCTCCTTTGAAATGGATCGTCCGGTGATAATGAACCAATGTTTCGCCAGGTGCCAGGTTTGCTGCCGGTGACGAGCTCTCCAGCTCGTAAAAGGGTCCCATTTGTGTCCCATCCTCAAGGGGTCCATCGTTATACGAATTAACAGCATCCCCGGAAAAGGGATCATCCTGCAGCTCCCACATCGAGTTCACGTATTCGGTCCTTCCCTCAGGCAGCGTAAACTGGACAACCGTTAATACGTTCTGTTCCCCGTCATAACTTCCGACTACCGGCGTTGCCCTCAACGGAGTCAGACCGATCTTACTGCGGTATTTCCCATCTCCTTTAAAATAAAGGACTCCCTCATCGATAATCAACCTGTCAGCCGGAACCTTCCCAAAATATTCATCATTAACAACCTTTCCCGGTTTATCTTTTGCTTCTTCTCTGAATGGAATAATAATGGTCGTTTCCGGTGACGGATTCAACATTCCGAGGATCCAGATTGATAACATCCCCGTCTCCTTTGTCCAGGAGAATTCCCCCGTATTGGTTATGCTGTTTTCTGTCTCCACCCCAACAAAGGGCATGTTATGATCAATCGATACACCAAGAATCCTTTCAATTTCTGATTGGGTCAACAGCTTTACATTTCTATTAACCAGGAGTTCAAATTGAATGCCGGAATAATTCATCAAGGTCATTTCCTTTTTAAACCGGGCTGATGTATCATTGACAGAGACGAGATCAAACGGTTCAGTATCGATCTCTTTTGGGGTTTTCCAGTGCTCAAAATCGAACGGCACATCCGGTTCAAAAAAGAGGGAGAACTGTCCGCCTTCCGGGCCTAGCCAGAAACGATCCTCTCCACCATACGCATTGATGTGCTCCTGAATTTCTCCTGACCCGATCAGATCATGATTGATCCATCCCAAACTGTAACCATCCGGGCCATCAAGAGTTGTTGTCATGACCCTTCCCTGGTAATCGGCACTGATAAGTACCTGTGACCGGCTATCTTCACTTTTTAAAACGATAATTTCCTGTTTCTCTTTCAGCAGGTTCAGGTCGTACCCGAATGTACCTGGCTGGAATTGTTCTTGATCCGTCATACTGCTTTCAGTTTGTGATCGCTTTCTCTCCGATGAACAAGAGAATAGAGCAATCAAGGTTAATCCTAAAATAAGAAAGTAACATTTTTTGTTGTACCGTTTCATACGATTATTTTTTACTGGTTATTGACCAATGTAAAAACCCTGGTAACGCCTGAGCTCGAATTTCCGCCAACCATCACTTCAAATGATCCCTCCTCAAAGAAAGGTATTCCATTATCATCAAGAACGGCAAGATCTTCAGGAACAAGAGTAAATGATACTACCCTTTCCTCACCGGCAGCAAGTGAAATTCGTTGAAATCCTTTCAATGCTTTCAGGGGTACGGGTGTGGAGCTCTCCTTATCGGTTACATAAAGCTGGACGACTTCATCACCCATTCTGTCTCCCACATTTTTCAGCGTTATCCTTACTTCCAGTGTACCGCCAATCCTCAGTTCTTCGTCGGAAAGTTCGAGCGCTGCATAATCAAAGTGGGTAAAGCTTAATCCATAGCCGAAAGGATAGAGTGGATCGCCCTTAAAGTAACGGTAGGTTCTCCCCTCCATTGCATAATCTTCAAAAGGAGGCAGGTCCTGTACCGATCGGTAAAATGTGACCGGCAATCTTCCTGCCGGGTTATAATCTCCGAACAGAACATCGGCTATGGCTTTTCCACCTGCCTGTCCGGGATACCATGCCAGAAGTATGGCGGGCAGGTTTGCATCTTCCCAGTTGACTGCCAGGGCGCTTCCGGAATTCAGCACAAGAACGATGGGAGTACCCGTTGCATGAATCGCCTGTATCAATCTTTTCTGTATTGCCGGCAACTCCAGGTTTGTCCGGTCACCCCCTTTAAAACCTTCGTATGGCACACGCATATCTTCCCCTTCCAAACGGGGGGAAATCCCTCCAACAAAAATGGCAACATCGGAGCTGGCAGCCAGATCCACGGCATCCTGGAAGCTATTACTCCCCGGCAAGCCCCATTCCAGCTTTACTTCTGCATTCCAGGCTCGCTGAAAATATTCCAGCCTGAACTGATACTCTTTATCCTCTTTGAAGGTATAGGTTGTTCGGGCAGAGCTAAGACCATAAACAGACCAGGAGTCCATGATGGTATCATTGTCGATGAACAGGCGGTATCCATCATCGGCAGTAATACCCAGGGTATATTCACCCGAGACAGGCGGTTTTAATGTAGCAGACCATCTTACAGAATAATTTTCACTGGGTAGATCTCCAATCGAATTACCTTCGCCCCGGATAAAATAGATCTCTCTGTCATGCCTGGTTAACCGCGGTTCTCCTTCCAGTTTTTGATTATCGAAATATTCACCCAAAAACCCGGTATCGCTTCCTATAGAAAAATAGTCCGGTGAAATTCTTTCCAGTACCATGTCATCACCAACAAGGTTACATCCCTGAACAAATTCAACGCTGGCTTTTCCGGCAACCTTTTCCCGTATTCCCTCTAAAGCAGTAACAGGACTGGATGGTGTCCCGTTATAGTTCCCAAGCAAAACATCAACATTATTGGCATTCGGACCGATCACAGCAATTTTCCCCAGCTCTTTGCTTAACGGCAGGATGTTCTCTCCTGTTGATTTCTTTGATTTACTGTTTTTCAGTAGCACCATGGATTCACGGGCAACGCGCAGGGCTGCTTCCGCGTGTTCCGGAGCATCATTCATCTCAAAGGGAGTACTGGCATAAGGAACCATTTCTGGTGGATCGAACATCCCCAGTTTGAATCGTGCTGTAAACAATCGTTTTACCGAAACATCAATATCTTCTTCTGTCAGGTATCCTTTTTCCACCGCCTCTAAAAGCGACAGGTAGGTATTCCCGCAATTTAGGTCACACCCTTTCTTCACGGCAAGAGCAGCAGCCTCAGCCTCTGTTTCAACCAGTTTATGAAAATGATGGATATCATAGATCGCCTCACAATCAGAGACCACATACCCCTGAAAGCTCCAATCATCACGCAATATCTTTTCCAGCAGCAAGTCATGGGCACAGCATGCTTGTCCCATATACCGGTTGTAGGCTCCCATCACGGAAAAGGCACCCCCCTCAACAACTGTTGCTTTGAATGCCGGCAGATAGGTGCCATAAAGGTCACGCATATCCGTTATGGCATCAAAGGCATGACGGATTGGTTCAGGTCCGCTGTGTACTGCATAATGTTTCGGTGTGGATACAACCTTCAGGTATTCCGGATCATTCCCCTGTAATCCCTGTACAAATGCAACTCCCATCCGCGATGTCAGAAACGGGTCTTCTCCATAAGTCTCCTGTCCCCTGCCCCATCTCGGATCCCTGAAAATATTAATATTGGGTGACCAGAATGTCAACCCCTTATACCTTCCCCTATCGCCTTTCCTCACAAACTCATGATGTTTTGCCCGTGCTTCAGTTGAAATAATATCAGCGGTGTGATACATCAGGTCTGTATTCCATGTTGCTGCTAATCCAACTGCCTGGGGAAAGACTGTGGCAATTCCGGCCCGGGCAACGCCGTGCAAACACTCATTCCACCAGTTATAAGCAGGAATGCCAAGCCTTCCGACAGAGTCAGCCTGGTCAATCATCTGGGATACCTTCTCCTCCAGTGTCATCCGGGATACCAGATCATCCACCCGCTCCTGAATAGAAAGGTTGGGATCCTGAAAGGGATAGTCGTATGATTTTGTACCACAACCTGAAAGGAAGAATATTAAAAAAAAGAGAAACAGTGCACTGATTGTTTTCATAGTGATCAACTTTAACGATTTTCAAATGACATATCTTGATTGTGTGGTTTATTACCCCCACCACAATCGCTGTTTTTTTTCAGCAGATCGGTTATGATGTATAAGCCTGTATGGCCTTTTTTATTGCCCGGATATGGGATGTTGTGGTACCACAACATCCTCCAATGATGTTCGCTCCTGCTTCGATCAGTGCCGGGACCCATCTTGCCATCTCTTCAGGGGATTCAAGGAAACGTGTTTCACCGCCCTTAAGAATGGGCATTCCGGCATTGGCATGAATCAGGATGGGTACCTGTGGATCATATCCGCGGATCTGTTTTACGATCGGGACCATCTCTTTGATACCGTTACCGCAATTTGCGCCGATAACAGGAACACCTGATTCCAACAATGCACGAGCCATTTCCAAAGGGGAGATTCCCATCATGGTCCGGTATTCTTCCTGCCGGGTTCGCTCAAATGTAAATGTACAGATGATCTCCAAACCGGTATTCTCCTTTACGGCTCGTATAGCACAGATCGCTTCTGCCGTATCCGATATGGTTTCAATGCAAGCAGCATCTGCACCGCCCGATTCCAGGGCGACTGCCTGTTCTGCAAAAGCATCATACAACTCTGTTTCCGTTACCTCCCCGGTGAGCAGGATCTTGCCAGTGGGTCCGATTGATCCCAATACAACAACCTGCTGCCCGGCTGCTTCTCTTGAAATCTCCGCTGCAGTTTTATTCAGTTCATATACGCTATCCTCCAGTCCATAATGTCGAAGCTTGAACCGGCTTCCCCCAAAGCTGTTTGTCTCAAGCAGATCAATTCCCTCATCACAATACCCCTTTGCAATACCCAGTACGACGTCCCGTTTAGTCATATTCCACAGTTCCGGGCATTCACCGGGTTTCAGTCCCTTTTCCATCAGGTATGTTCCCCATGCCCCATCGGAAACAAGGATTTTCTTTTCCCTGAGTCTGTCCAGCACAATACCCATCTGATTCCGTAGAATTTTACAAGTTTAACCGAGAATTCATCAATTGAACCCAAGTTAGCAATAATATCTTTTTGTTTTATTTTTCAGGCAGGTTATCTGATGGCGACAGGATCAGTTTCCCAATATGACGGTATTTCCAACATACTGATTCACTTCCGGTGAGGAGATATTGGAACCAAAATGGAGGTTGATTGCTTCAATGATAAGACTTGCTACATAGGCATTTCCCCTCTGGTTGAAATGCAAGCCATCCAATGAGAAGATAGAATTCATGGAAAGGTCTGCTTTCAAAGGGACCCCATCAAGCAGGATAAGGTCCGGATCTTCAGGAATGCCCCAGGAATTAATTCTCCCTGTAGCCGCCAGTTCCTTGATGGGTGTTTGAATATCTGCCAGAACCAACCGATCAGGAAATTCTTCAACCACCTGCTGGATGATCTCATTGTATTTATCGATGGCTACGTCCAGAACATGAATATCGAATGTATTGAGGTAATACTCTTTTGTAAGCGGTACAGTCCAGCCCAGACCATTACTTACCAGATTAATGGGTATCGTCATAAGTATCAGTTCATCCGGATTCAATTGCCTTAACTTAGGAATGGGATAACCATACTGATCGATTGCATCGCATAGAGAATCATCTTCAACCACCAGCGGTTGGGGGTAAAGTGTTAAGCCATTATCGTTAAAACTGATCATGGGTCGCCATTCGCTGTCCGGCTGCTGGTTGTTATAGATAACAGCTTGATTAAAAGCGGAATAATGGCTTTGTGCTACACTTTTCTGTCCATTGGTTAATCGTATGAAATCATACTGATAGGTATAGAAAAAGGGCAGGTCGCTGAATGAGGGCAGGTTGACAATAACTCCTTTTGCCTGCGGATTAGTTAAGAGTGCAGTAACCAGCTGACGATAGCTGTTTTCAAACAGATCTTCCGGAGTCAGATCATTATCATTTAGCAGTACAGGATCAGAAGGGGGATCATACTCTCCCTGGGCACCCGAAGTGGCAAAGTGCAATGCATCATACATCCCGACCCAGAGCAGGAAAAAGGTGGGGGATGAAGCAGCAGCCTGATCGAGTAGCGTGGAAGTTCCTGGATTAATTGCAATCCGATTGAAAAAGATGTTTGAGGAGAACTCAGGCTGAAGTGCTTGATATGACTTCATGAATGGGATTGAGAAATCAGTAAGCAGCTCTTTATCTCCTGTATAGGATGCCGGTATCTCACCCGGAAGCACGATGGTAACTGGTTCAGCAGCTGTTAAGCCAGGATAAGAACAGATCATTTTCCCAAAGGTAAAGGTAGGGCCTGACAACAAAGGATTATATCCATTTTCGGAATCAATATCAGCCTGGTAAAATACTCCTCCGGCAGCATCTTCTAATTGCCGGGCTAACAGCGATCCGAGAGAATTAACCTGTCCGGCAGTATAGAGCGCTCCATCCATGAATCCGGAAGTGTAGTTGTCACCGATGCATACGAATGTTGAAAAATCTGCTGTACCACTGTTTAAAAGTACTTCTGTTTCCGGGAATTCATAGGTACATCCTATAACTGCCAATAAAAGGATCAGGTATATAGCTGCTTTTTTCATGACGTACCCAACATTAGAAATTAAATAAATCCTCAATCGAATAGGAGATATAATAAAAGGCTCCAACCTGTGCACCTCCAAATGAATTGGTATACGGGATATTCAAAAAATTCGACACACCGGCTTTTAGTACTGACCGGGGATTCACGAATGTATAGGAAAATTGCAAATCCCATGAGTTGTATGGTTCTAGCCAGCCTGAGGCATAGGGACTTTCCCAGTTTATCCCGCTCTGGTAACGCCAGGCCAGGTTAAAACCAACCCGTTTGAATCCGGGATTATTCTCCAGCTTGTCAAGTCTTCGGTTCGAGATAGAAACGTTTGCTTTGAAACCGGGGGTATTGAATCCGGGAATGATTGGATCTTTCGGGTCACTCCTCAGATCAGACCAGGTCGCATTACCACTCAAAACAGCTCCAACAGGGAACATGTATTTCATTCCGAGTGAAACGCCCTGTATCATTACCTTTTCCTGGGCGTTAGTATAAATAAAAAGCAATTCATTCTGTGATGAATTGTTAATCTGATGCGCTGCTGTATAGAGATCCACCGTAGGACTGGTACGGGGTTTCACCACCTCGACGAGACCGATAAAATCACGATAAATACTGTAATAATAGACGGCATCAATAAAGAGCTTATCAACGAGTTTTGTTTTATATCCAAACTCAAAAGAGATCACCTGTTCGGGGCTCAGTGTCCTGAATGCTCCATTCGGAATAATTCCTTCTTGAAGAATCCCTATGTTTTTCAGAATGGCCTGCTCGGATCCAAGTGGAGGAGTTGAAGTGCTGTACATATCTTCATCCACTTTGTCGTTGAATTCTTCAATGGATGAATTATAAATGCTGTTCTCGAAAAGATCAAAGGGTTCGATCAAAGGTTCTAAACCGCCGACTAACCTGGAGTAACCAAGGTCTTTATTGATAAATTGTTCTTTAGCACTTGGATTCCGGTAACCGGTGAGAAATGAAGCCCTGAAGTTATGTTTCTCCTTATAGGTATATAATGCCGATATGCGCGGTGAAAAGTGTCCTTGAAATTTCTCACTTTTATCATACCTGAGGCTTCCCGTAATGTGCACCTTTTCGTCGAATACTTTTTTCGACAATTCAACAAACCCTCCATATTCGGTAAAGAAGATATCGTTCCCGGTTGTATCCGGGAAAATGGTCCCTTCGGAATCAAGATCATAATACCTGTAACTTCCCCCCAGCTGCACCTCAATCCATTTGATCTGATGCTTGAAGTTGTAAACCCCATCGAGATGATAGAGACTTGAATTGTTTGTAAAACGTGCACCCTCCTTGAAATCCGGATTATTAATGATTCGCTCTTTCTCTTCGTTGTATGCAGCCGATTTGGGGATTAATCGGTTCCTGTCTGCGAAGGCCCTGGCAGCATCATGGTCATAAGGCTGGACCTGCCAGTACATCAGCCTGTTGGAATAGGCATCATAGTAATCCTTGAACCATTCCTCATCACTGGCATAAGCTTCATTCAAATGAATCGCCAGGTACCTCGAATCATAGGTGTCACCTGTATGCTGCTGGGTTGTGTACCCGCGGACCAGGAAGTGGTCGCCCACCAGTTCCGCTTTGCCCTGGTAAACATTAAAATTACTCAGGGAAATCCTGTTATCAGCTGTATAAACGGTAGTTGCATTTCCAAAATTACCCTGAAGAATAGCTGTTATGTTATCGGTGATCCGGTAGTGGACTGCAGCACTCACTTTAATACTCTTCACACCATTATCCACAAGATGTTTGTCCCGGTATCCTGTTCGTGAAACAATTATATTCTCGCCGTATTCACCAATAGGCAGTACCTGTGTAATCTCATCCCCATATTTATTGAGTGCATCGTGCCCGGGATCAAGTTCATAATGGATATTCCCCGGTCTGATGTTGGTTGTATCATTCGCGTACCAGTCTTTCCCTCTCATGATGGATGCATTAATCTTGAAAGCGATCTTGTCATTAAATGAAGTAGCATATCGTAATCCTGCATCAACCAGGGGCTTGGTAATAAACTGGAATGGGTAATCACTACCGGTTTTCAGGTCGCTGACACCCGGTTTAAGGTAGGCACTCAATCCCTGGTAAACAAACGGGTCCTTGCTTGTCATTACAAGTAAACCATTCAATGCGTTTGCACCATAGATAACCGAAGAGGGACCCGGCAAAAACTCAATACTCTCTACATCAAGTTCCGACAATCCGGCAACATTTCCAATAGAAAAACTCATACCGGGTATCTGGTTATCCATCCCATCGACAACCTGAACGAACCGTATGTTTTCCGTTGAGTTAAAACCCCTGGCATTGATCGTCATAAATTGCATGCTCTGAGTCGTCACATCCACCCCCTTAAGGTGGGCAAGGGCTTCGTAAAAATTAGCGGAAGGCGTTTCCCTGACGGCAATTGCATCCAGCAATTCAATCGATATCTGCTCACGCATTGTCTTTTGTTCAACCTCTACTACAGGTGTTGTAATGATGATTTCTTCACCTATATAGGTTTCGGGTTTAAGCCTGATCCGAATCCCCGATTCAGGACTTTCATCAACAGTATATTCCTCAGTTTTATATCCGATCATGGAAAAACGAAGGGTCAGTGGAAGGGTCTCCCTGACCCGCAGGTAAAAATACCCACGTGTATCTGAGACAGTGCCTAATGCTTTATCCTTGACAGATATATTTACTCCAACAAGAGGTTCCATGGATTCTATGTCCAGAATCCTTCCTGATGCTTCAATTATCCTTTGGGCATGAACCGGGACAGATAATAGAACGATAAGGACAAAGGGTAGAATAATTCTCAGGTATCTCATCAACTCAATAAACCACAAAGCTGCAAAAAAAAATAAAAACAAATGTTGTTAAAAAACAGTTTTTTTATCTGTTATATGTAAACTTGAATATTATTATCTTGTTAACCCGCATAACCCGCATTATAATATATATTACCAGCAGGAGATAAATGACTTCAAAGGAACGACTATTGCTTGCCCTGAATAAAGACAAGCCCGATCGGCTGCCTGCTTCAATTCATCAATGGCAACCTTACCACCTGGATAAATACATGGGAGGAGTCACCGATCTCGAAGCATTCAAAAGGACAGGTCTTGATGCTCAGATTCAGTATTTTGAAGAGATGGATCAATTCTGGCTTGTGAATGCTGATTTCACGAAAACAAACACAACACAGTGGAGGGATATTCCAGTAGTGATCCGTGATGATCCCGACCACCGGGTGGTTCATCATTCAGTAGAAACACCCGGGGGAAAACTGACCTATAAGACAGCAGGCGACAGAAAAACAACCTGGATCACGGAACATCTGATCAAACACGATGAAGATATTTACCTGATAAAACAATTCATGCCGGTCCCCAGACTTACCTTGAATCCAGTTAAAAAAAGGTATGATCAAATTGGAGACCTTGGAATTCTTCGTGGATTCGTATGGGGTGACCAGGCAGGTTGCTGGCAACATGCTGCATGCCTTTATGATATTACTTCCCTGATTATGGCGACCTTTGAAAAGCCAGACTGGGTCCACGAGTTCCTCCGGATCCTGCTTGAAAAAAAACTTCAATTCATCGATTCGATGAAAGGAGCAAAATTTGACCTGGTTGAAACGGGTGGTGGGTCCGGCTCCAGCACACTCATCTCCCCGGAAATACATAGAGAATACTGCCTACCCTACGATAAAAAAATGCACCAGGCATTGCATCAACTTAACTTTAAGGTTACCTATCATACCTGTGGAGGAACACTGGGTATTGAGGAATACATTGTCGAAAACGGCTGTGATGCCAGTGAGACCCTCGCTCCTCCAAGTGTTGGGGGAAACCAGGAACCATGGGAATTCAAACAAAAGGTGGGTGACCGGATCTCCTGTATTGGTGGATTGGATCAGTTCAATGTTTTAACGGAAGGAACGAAATCCGGAATACGAAACAAGGTATTTGAATTGTTCAGGAACGTCGGGGAAAATGGAGGATATATTTGCTCCGCTTCTGATCATTTTTTTGAAACAGATCCGTGTAACCTGGTAATTTTTGCCGAAGCAGCAAAAGAGTGCAGGTATTGATCTGTTCATTATTGGTATCGACCTGGATGTTTATTCCATGTTACAGGAACAGGTCAATGGTCTTGGAAGTATGGCTATTTTGATTTTAATATACCCCTGAAATCGCTGGGATTCATCTTAAAGGCCCTGTAAATTATGATGAAGCTTGGTACATTTTCTCTCGGAATCGGCGACCGCTTTGCTCAGGAAGCAGAAGCACAGCTAACTGCACTGATGAAGGCCAGAGATGCCGGAATCGATATCACACCCGTCTGGAACAAATCATTCCGGGAACACGAAATCATAAAATCACACCCCTCCGAAACACGCGGAAAAGTAGATCTTGCTGTAAAAAAAAAGGGATGGGGCTCTCCCTATTTTGTTGATGCAGATCACATTAACCTCAATACGGTCGATTTTTTCCTGAATCATGCCGACTTTTTTACCCTGGATGTCGCAGACTATATTGATCAACCTGCATCAAAAGAGGATGTTTCTGTTTTTTTACGGGAGATGCAGGATTTTTTTGGTGAACTAACCATTCCAGGAATCAGGAAATCCTTTCTCATCGACCGGGATTTCCTTGAAAACATCGCTGCCAGATACCTGAAAGCAAGCATGGAAGCAAAAATGATATTTACATGCATTGCAGACAGGAAAGGAACAGGAAATTTCATCACCGAGGTTTCCATGGATGAGGTGGAAACACCCCAGACACCCCTTGAAATCTTTTTTATCCTCGGATTGCTCAAAGAGATCCCGGTACAAACCATTGCCCCGAAATTCATCGGACAGTTCTATAAAGGAATAGATTATGTCGGAGATGTGTCACAGTTTGAAATTCATTTCGAAGAAACATTGCTCGTCCTGGATCACGCAAAAAAACAATTTAACCTTCCGAAAGAACTCAAAATCAGCATCCACTCCGGGAGTGATAAGTTCTCACTCTATCCTGTAATTAAAAAATTATCAGCGAAACACAACCAGGGAATCCATCTGAAAACTGCCGGAACAACATGGCTGGAGGAGGTAATCGGATTAGCGCTTGCCGGAGGAGAGGCCCTGGATATGGTAAAAACCATTTACCGGAGATCGTGGGAAAGAAGGTTTGAGTTATGCAAACCGTACCAGAGTGTCATTGATATTGATCCGCTTTCCCTTCCAGACCCGCAAACAGTGAACAAATGGGATAGTGAGAAATTTGCAAACAGCCTGCGTCACATACCGGATCATCCGGATTTTAACCCACACATCCGGCAATTGATCCATGTCGGGTATAAAGTAGCCGCTGAAATGGGAACCCAATTTGTAAAAGCAATTAAAAAAAATCATATATTGATCTCTCAACAGGTAATCCAAAACCTGTACGAACGGCATATCATACCGCTCTTTTTTTAAAACCAGCGTAACGATCCGAAACAGACACTGCCATGAAAAAATTTCTCGACGAAGACTTCCTGCTGCAAACAGATAGTGCGAGAGAATTGTATCATGAATGGGCTGAGCCACTCCCTGTCATCGATTATCATTGTCATCTGAATCCGGAAGAGATTGCAGTCAACCAAACATTCAGGAACCTCACAGAAGCCTGGCTGGATGGAGACCATTACAAATGGAGAGCCATGAGAACCCATGGAGTATCCGAAGACTTTTGTACGGGGAACAAGGATCCTTTCGAAAAATTTAAAAAATGGGCTGAAACAGTCCCGTATACATTGAGAAATCCACTGTACCATTGGACACACCTGGAATTGAAACGCTATTTCGGTATTACTGCCTTATTGAACCCTGAGACTGCTGAAGAGATTTATACAACCGCTGGAAATATGCTGACATCAACCGATTTCTCCTGCCGGAACCTTCTTTTGAAAATGAATGTTGAGGTGCTTTGTACAACCGATGATCCAATCGATTCACTTGAATTTCATCAGCAGATCAAACAGGATGGTTTTGGGGTTACCGTACTGCCGGCATTCCGGCCCGACAGGGCTTTGAAAGTGGAAAACAGTATATCATTTAACGATTATGTGAATTCCCTTGAAAAAGTGACAAATTTTGAGATCAGAACCTTTCCGCTGTTTGTGGAAGCCCTGGAAAACAGGCATCAATTCTTTCATGAAAGGGGCTGCAGACTCTCCGATCATGGAATTGAGACGTTCTATGCTGAGGATTATTCTTACAATGATATATTGCGGATTTTTGAGAAGATCAGGAACGGTAAAGAACCTGCTGAAGAAGAAACCTTACATTTCAAATCCGCTATGCTGGTGGAATTTGCATTGATGAATAAAAGCAGGGAATGGACACAACAATTTCATTACGGTGCTCTCCGGAATAACAATACACTCATGATGGAGCAAATTGGGCCCGATAGTGGATTTGATTCGATCGGGGATCTGCCCGTCGCACAAAACATGAGCAAATTCCTGGACCGGCTGTCGAGTCAGGGAAAGCTTGCAAAAACCATTCTGTATAACCTCAATCCGGGAGATAATGAACTGGTGGCTACCATGATAGGAAATTTCCAGGGGGAGCCGTACACGGGTAAATTGCAATTCGGACCGGGCTGGTGGTTTCTGGATCAAAAAAGTGGAATGGAAAAGCAGATGAACTGCCTCTCCAACATGGGTTTGCTCAGTCACTTTATTGGAATGACAACGGATTCAAGAAGTTATCTTTCCTATCCAAGGCATGAATATTTCAGGAGAATCCTGTGCAACCTGCTGGGAACCGATATGGAAAATGGGGAAATACCTCCGGATATCGATCTGGTTGGCAAAATAGTTCAGGATATTTGCTATAACAATGCAAAAAACTATTTCAGATTTCAATGATTCATCCAGGATGACTCGAAGAGTAAAACAAACACAATTCACCAAGCCATTAACATGCAAGCTGCCAGAATAATTTTAATTGCCTTGTTTATCCTCTCTTCCTGCAACTCCGGTCCGAAACACAGGATTCTGAAATTAGCCCACGGACTGGACACCAATCATCCGGTCCATAAAGGAATGGTCTTTATGGCAGAACGGTTGAAGGAAATTTCCGGTGGACAGATGGAAATCCAGATATATCCCAGCGGACAGCTTGGTCCTGAACGAACCTGTGTTGAACTGCTGCAAATCGGAAGTCTGGCGATGACTAAAGTTTCCGCTGCCATTATGGAAGGATTTGCACCGAATTACAGGGTACTGGGATTACCTTATATCTTTCGCAACCAGGAACATGCCTATGCAGTATTGGATGGAGAGATCGGCAAAGAATTACTGATCGAGTCTGAGAAATACTGGTTGCGCGGGCTCTGCTTCTATGATGCCGGATGCCGCAGTTTCTATACGATCGATAAACCAATCCTGACGCCTGAAGATCTTAAAGGACTGAAAATAAGGGTAATGAAAAGTAACACCGCTGTGAACATGGTTCGAACCCTGGGTGGATCCCCTACCCCAATTTCCTGGGGAGAACTGTACACTGCCCTCCAGGGCGGAGTGGTGGATGGAGCGGAAAACAATCCACCCAGTTTCTACACTTCACATCATTATGAAGTGTGTAAACACTATTCCATGAATGAACATACCTCGGTCCCTGATGTTTTGCTGATCAGTACACACGTATGGAATAAGCTGAGTGAACAGGAGCAAAACTGGCTGCAGCAGGCAGTTGACGAATCGGTACCGGTACAACGCAAATACTGGCAGGAATCGGTTGAAGAAGCAATGGAAGCAGTGAAAAAAGCCGGTGTTACCATCTATTTCCCGGATAAAAAACCATTTGCGGAAATGGTTCAACCGATGTATGAAGAGTACGCATCAGACGAAGAATTGTATTCCTACATCAGGAAAATCCGTGACCTTTAATTCACCTTATCCATGACCTTACGAAAATACATAGACAGAATCCTTGAGCTGCTGGTAATAACCATCATGTCCGTCCTGGTAATTGATGTTTTGTGGCAGGTGGCGAGCAGGTACTTGATGAAATCTCCCAGTTCCTTCACCGATGAACTGGCCGGTTTTCTGCTCATCTGGGTTGGGATGCTGGGAGCAGCCTACGGTACCGGAAAGGGTTTGCACCTTGCCATTGATCTGCTGCCCTCAAGATTACCTCCCAAAAAACGAAAAGTTCTGGATCTCGTGATCCATTCACTGGTCGGGTTATTCGCCCTGACCGTAATGGTAATCGGCGGTGTATGGCTGGTTTATACCCGGTTTTACCTGGGACAGATCTCGGCAGCACTGGAACTGCCACTCGGATATGTCTATCTGGTATTGCCGGTGAGCGGAATATTCATAATCTATTATTCGATCCATAATACCATCCTCTCCTTTCAACAAAACAAACAGTAACCCTCCGGACCATGGAATACATTGGTATCATTATCCTCATTGTCAGTTTTGTCATTTTTCTTGCCATGGGTTTACCCATTGCCTATAGCATCGGTCTGTCAGGGATACTGACAATGATTGTAAGTATTGCCCTATTACCTGCATTAACTACCATGGCACAGCAAATATCAACCGCCCTGGATAGTTTTGCCCTGTTAGCCATTCCCTTCTTTATTCTTGCCGGACAATTGATGAACCGTGGGGGGATTGCTGTACGGCTCATTGACTTCGCAAAAGTTCTTGTAGGTCGTTTGCCCGGGGGACTGGCTTTTGTAAACATCATGGCAAACATGTTGTTTGGAGCCATTTCCGGATCAGCAGCTGCCTCCGCCTCCGCTATCGGAGGTTTCATGCATAACAGAATGGTTAAAGAGGGATATGATAAATCCTTCAGCGCTGCAGTGAATGTAACCAGTGCAACCACCGGACTGCTGATTCCTCCAAGCAACATCCTGATCGTCTATTCCCTGGCCAGTGGAGGGGTATCCATTGCTGCCCTGTTTATGGCAGGATATATTCCGGGTATTATGCTGGGGATTGCCCTTATGGGGGTAGCTGCTGCCTATGCCTACCGCAAAAATTATCCGGTAGGAGAGCGAATCGGGTTGAAGGAAAGTCTGTTGAAATTCTTAGATGCGATTCCAAGCATGCTGTTGCTGGTGATCGTGATCGGGGGCATCATAACCGGTATCTTTACTGCCACTGAGGCATCGGCAGTTGCTGTTCTGTATACTTTGATCCTTGCCATGATATATAAAGAGATCAAATTCAGGGATCTGCCTGATATTCTTTTGAAAACTGTTGGCACCACGTCTATTGTTCTTCTGCTGGTAGGTACCTCCATGGGTCTATCCTGGGTGATGTCATACGAAAACATTCCACAAAGTGTGAGCCAGGGTCTGCTCTCCATTAGCGAAAATCCGATCATCATCCTCCTGATTATAAATATGATCCTGCTGTTTGTCGGAATATTCATGGACATGACTCCTGCGGTGCTCATCTTTACACCCATTTTCCTGCCGGTGGTAACCTCTCAACTGGGTCTTGATCCGATTCATTTTGGAATCATAATGATCATGAATCTTTGTGTGGGCCTCTGTACACCACCGGTTGGTTCGTTGCTCTTCATCGGATGTAGCGTTGCCGATGTGAAAATCGGGGAGGTGATAAAACCGTTGTTACAACTCTTTGTTGCTATGATCATCGTTCTGCTGATCATAACGTTTGTTCCGCAACTAAGCCTCTGGTTACCACGGGCACTTGGATTCTGAGGTGGAATGCCGTCATAACACTTGAATGAAAACAACCGGCTTGCCGGTCGAAACGCTTACCGCACGGAAATGGAAGTACAGATCACAAAAACTGCCGATCATTCAGATACCCTTTATGTACCTGCCCTGGATGAACATTATCATTCCATATTCGGAGCATGGCAGGAATCCGTTCATGTCTTCATAAGGGAAGGATTTCTGCAAATCCGAAAACCTTCACTTGCGATCTTTGAAATGGGATTCGGAACGGGTTTAAACACCCTGTTATCGATGATCGAGGCGCGAAAAAATAAAATTGAAGTTACTTACCATGCCATCGATCTCCATCCATTGAAAGCGAGTCTTATGAAGCAGCTAAACCACAACCGGTTCATCGATCCAACGTTTCAGTCCTTTGCCAGTGCAATATATTCATGCCAGTGGGGACATCCTGTTACTATCGGTGAAAATTTTTATCTGAAAAAAATAAAAGCCGATATTCTCTCATACCATTTCAGTTCCATGTATGACCTGGTTTACTGGGATGCTTTCGGGCCGGACAAGCAGCCGGAATTATGGCAAACCCTACTTTTCCGAAAGGTTTATGAATCGATAGTTCCCAACGGTATCATGGTAACATATGCTGCAAAAGGTCAGGTACGCAGAAACCTGGAAGCTGCTGGTTTTACCGTAAACCGGATACCCGGACCCAAGGGTAAGAGGGAAATGATCAGGGCCATTAAGGAAGAGGAATAATGAAGCTATATGACTGATTATCATCATTCGTCATTATTCCTATTTTTATTATATCTTCGCATATCGTTATACCTCTAAAAACCAAACCATGAAAATTAGTAATCTCTTGCTAGTAATGGTTGCAACAGCCATTATATTATCCTCCTGCAACAAGGTGTCTTACGATACTGAATTGAAAACGGAGAACGATTCTGTCAGCTACTGGATAGGATTAGTATTTGCCAATAACCTGAAAAAGGATGGATTTGAATCACCAAATGTGGATGTCCTCACCAGGGCTTTCGATGACGTGTTTTCAGAAAAGGAATTACTTTTCGAACCCCCTGTTGCTGAAAATCTCCTCAGGCAGTATTATCAAAAACGTCAGGAAACCCAACTCCTTGAACAGTTTCAGGATAACAAATATGAAGGAGAACTTTTCATGGAAGAGAATAAAACCAAAGAAGGAGTCGTAACCCTTCCCAGCGGATTGCAATATAAAATCCTCAAAGAGGGAGATGGTCCCAAACCGGAGCTTACAGATATTGTCAGGGTTCACTACAAAGGCTCATTCGTCAATGGTTCGGTATTTGAAGATTCCAATGACGGTGATCCGGCAATATTTGGCGTAAACAGAGTCATTCCGGGATGGACCGAAGCGCTGCAATTAATGAATGTAGGATCGAAGTGGAAGCTGTTTATTCCCCAGGAATTGGCTTATGGAGCAAATGTCAGACCCGGAAGCCCCATTCAACCGTTCTCTGCTCTTGTTTTTGAAGTTGAACTGCTTGGGATAGAAGAGCAGTAAACGAATAAACTGCATGGATACGATATGAACTCCATGGCTCATTACAGGAAAATAGATAACCCAAAATAGTACTGCATATGGCCTTTGAATTAACCGGGCGTGTAATTGATATTTTTGATGCTGTACAGGTTAGCGATTCCTTCAGAAAAAGAGAGTTTGGTGATTTGCCGTTTTAATCGAAGATCAGATTGGTTATTCACCGGAGCTTTACCGGTTTGGTTCGGGAAGTGTACTTTGGGTATTCCTGAAATTCTTCTCGTATATGTAACGGAACGGTTCAATAATCCGGATCAACAGCGGCCTCGATTCAGTGATGATCTCTGCCTGGCCCGCCATCTCCTGATTAAACTCCAGGGTAATGCCATAGTTTGTCACCAAACCGTTGGGCAGTGCCACCTCAGCTGTGAACCGGTTATCATTGGGGACAAGGGAAATGCTCTCGACCACTCCTTTAACCATTCCAAATTCCATATAGGGGTAATTCTCAAGTTTTATGTTTACATCCTGGTCCGGTTTCACCTTGCCTGCCCTTCTCTGCACTAAATTGAGACGGCCGATGATCCTTCCGGGCTTCTCTGGAACTACAGAAACCACCACATCTCCAGTGGTGACATTCTGATCTTCACTCCAGAAATCCGTGAAGCTGATCACTCCCTCCTGAGGTGATTTCAGAAGATACTTCTGCTCCCAGGCATCAATAGCTGAAATAAGGTTGTTATAGGATTCCAGCAACTGATTCTCTAACAACTTTTTCTCATTCTTTTCCTGGAGCTGGAGATCCAGGATATCTTTTTCCAATTCGGAGATCTGAATGGCAGTTTCAGAAAGATTTATTCTCGCCTGTTCAAAATCATGTTCCTTCTGTATCCTGCCACTTTCGGATTGTTCAAATTCTGCCAGTGGAATGACTTCCCGGTAAAACAGGGTAGAATCGCGGGTAAACTGCCTTCTTGCCAGTTCAACCTCCCGTTGCAACAGGTTACGCTGACGATATAGCCGATTATAATACACCCTGTATTCACCGATCTCTTCCCGGATTGACCGGATTTTCCGGGAATGGTATGCCAGCTCCATGAAATCGATGAAATTCCGGTAATTCTTATAGAAATCCGTAAAAACAGGTTGAATATCCCCGAGTAACAGGTCACCGGGAAAACGGACAGCAAACGATGTATCGAATCGTTCGAAAAAAGGGAACATCTCAGTAAGTCCGTTGTCCAGCAACACCACACTTTCATACCTGGCCGGATTTTCCAGGATTGCCAGGTGCTCACCTGAATTTACCTTCTCTGTATCGGTAACAAAGAGTTGGTCAATTTTCCCCGTGGATTTTGCAATGACTGCTGCCGGTGGATTCTCAGTCGTAATAATAATGTCAGAACTAATAACATCCGGATATTTAAAAAACCAGCTTCCCACAAGAAAACCAACCAGGATAAACATCATCAGACTTATTCCCCACCGGATGATCCATCGTGGTGTATGACCCATTATTTCCTGTACCTCTTCACTCCTTAACTCGACTTTGTGAAGATCCTGATCTGAGCTTGTCATGTCTATAACTTATGCACTATTCTGTACTGACTTCTCTATTTCTTATCCATAAGATTATCAATACGTCCGTCAACCAATCAACCATTCAACCAATCAACCAATCAACCATTCAACCAATCAACCAATCAACCATTCAACCAATCAACCATTCAACCATTCAACCATTCAACCATTCAACCATTCAACCATTCAACCAATCAACCATTTCTTCAATTCCCCAATTCAAGCTGGTTCTTTACCAGGTTATAATACGACCCTTTCAGCTTTGTCAATTCATTATGTGTCCCTCTTTCAACAATTTCCCCCTTTCCCAGCACAACAATCTGATCGGCATTGGTAACTGTGCTCAAACGGTGTGCAACTACAACAACGGTTTTCCCGGTAAAAAATTCCTGAAGATTATCCATGATGATCTTTTCATTATTGGCATCCAGAGAATTTGTTGCCTCGTCGAAGAACAAAAACTCAGGATTCTTATAAACAGCACGGGCGATCAATATACGTTGCTTCTGCCCCTGGCTTAATCCATGGCCATTCGCACCGATTTTTGTGTTATATCCCAAAGGCAACGATTCAATAAACTCCTGGATATTGGCTACTTTAACCGAATGCATCAATTTCTCCGTGGAAACAGCTTCATCTCCCATAGCGATATTTTTAGCAATGGTATCGGAAAAAACAAAACCATCCTGCATAACAACACCACATTTATCCCTCCATATCCGGTTGCTGAAGTTGCGCAGGTAAATATCGCCTATTTTAATCTCTCCCTTTGTGGGTGGATAAAATCCAAGCAACAGTTTAACCAGGGTCGTCTTTCCGCTTCCGCTAACTCCTACGACGGCGGTTACCTTTGATTCGGGAATTTCAAGTTCAACATTCTGTAATACCAACGGGGAATGTGGTCCTTCGTACTGAAAGGATAATCCTGAAATCGTTAAACTCCTGATCCGGGGAAGAATACCGGTCTTGGGTTCATCCGGAGATTCTTCATCCTCTTTAAGGTGGATCTCACCCAACCTTTCCATGCTGATCCTGGCATCCTGTGTCCGGTGGAAAAAGCCGATCATCTGATCCAAAGGAGCATTTAACTGGCCTATGATATATTGAACCGCCAGCATCATACCCAGGGTCATATCACCATAGATAACAGATGTTGCAGCAATTATGGTGATCAGTATGTTTTTTGCCTCGTTGATAAATGTTGCCCCGGCCTGCTGGTACTGGTTTAAGGACAGCGATTTTACATTCACCCTGAATAATTTTGCCTGAATGGATTCCCATTCCCATCGCTTTTGCTTCTCAATGTTATTCAGCTTAATTTCCTGCATTCCCGTAATCAGTTGAATAAGGCTGCTTTGATTGTCCGATAACTGGCTGAATCGTTTAAAATCCAGTTCCCTTCTCTTTTTCATAAACAGGTAAACCCAAATAATATAAAGAGCGCTTCCAACCAGGAAGATCCAGAAGATCTTCATGCTGTAAACAGCCAATACTATTCCAAAGATCACAAGGTTTACAAATGAAAATAGAATATTCAGGGTAGCAGAAGTCAAAAAGAGCTCGATCCTGTGATGATCACCAATCCGCTGCAAAAGATCTCCGATCATCTTGGTATCGAAAAAAGCTATGGGTAACTTCATCAGTTTAATCAGAAAATCGGAGATCAGGGATATGTTTACCCTTGTTCCCAGGTGCAGCAATATCCAACCCCGGATAAAGTCAACCGACATTCTCCCGATAAACAGGGCAAACTGGGCGATTAATATAAGGTAGATAAAGCCGATGTCCTGGTTATTGATACCAAAATCGACAACCTGCTGGGTCAGGAAAGGGAAGATCAACTGGATAAGACTCCCAAGGAGTAACCCGAGGACTAGCTGGATCATGAATTTTTTATACGGACGCAGGTAGGAAAACAGGAAATTCAAAGTTCCTTTGTTGCTCTTCTCGTCATCGTATTTATAAAAGTCAGGCGTAGGTTCAAGGAGCAGGCAGAGACCCATTTCTTCACCCTCTTTTTTAGTACTGACCCAGCCTTTTAAAAATTCCTCTTTAGAATATTTGACCCTTCCATAAACCGGATCAGACACAAAGATCCTGTTTCCCCTGATTTTATAAACAACGACAAAATGTTTTTGTTTCCAGTGGACAATACATGGCAGGGGAGCTTCACTTTTCAGTTGTTCAAAACTGATCCGAACACCTTTTGTCCTGATCCCAATCGATTCTGCAGCATCGCTGATACCAAGCATGGAAACACCTTCCCTGGATAGATAACTTCGCTCCCGTAAGGTTTGAAGGGTATAGTTCTTTCCGTAAAATTTTGCAATCATCCGCAGGCAGGCAGGGCCGCAATCCATCGCATCCAACTGCTTATAAAAAGGGAAGTGGATCATTTGAGTAAAAATGCAGGTTAAACACAAAAATACTAATGTTATAAATGATTAATGATATATTGAATGAAAATAATCCAACATTTTATTTAATCTAGCTATTTCTAATGAATATCTTTTAAAATCATATTTTATTGCAATACAACAAGATTCCAAAATATGGTGGAGGGCAAATATTAATGTATTAAGGCTCATTATCTCGGTAATAAGAACTTGTATCATACTATTGTATCCCTTTAAAAAAAAACTTCTAGCTGATTATTTTCTATAAAATAGTCAAGTAATAAAATAAAATCCCTATGAAGATTTCCGAACATTAAGAACTCAAAGTCAATTATACCTGATAATATCAATTTCTTTTTTATTGTTGATACTATTAAATTCTTAGAGCTATAATCATTTACTATAACTCTGAAATCATCTTCTATAAGATAAAGTTCTTTATATTTATTTACAATATAGAATGCTTTCTTAATAATAGATTGCTCAGGAAGATGGTACGAACAAAGAGTATTGTAATATTGAAAAGCACTATTCACAAATTTTGAAAAACATTTCCTAATATAATCATCCCTTTCCAGTTGAGATAATTCACTAAATGATATTATATTATGAATTAATGATAGTTGTTGTCCCAGATCAAAAAAAAGTGTTTTACTCAGATTTTGATCATTTAAATCATTCAGTATTTTACCATTGATATATTCATATATTATCCAGTAGCATTTTTCTTCGCATTTCCCGGACTTAATAATTTTGGGGGATTTTATTTTAGTCCCTTTCATTATTCTAAGAGCATATTCTTCACGAACAAATTGTTCTTTATTTTGGTACAGTTTTATTATCAACGAAGGCTTGTTCTTAGCATTTATCTTATAGACAGCGTTGGATCCTTCTAACGGAGTTAAGGTGAAATCTGTTTTAATTTCAGATGAAACAACATTCGTTATTATGTGGATAATGTTCATACTGTATTCTTTATCTTTAAAATAAGAGTATATGAAGAAATAATAATTTTATCATATATTCGGAAACTAGACTACCTTGCTAATTCCCATTTACAATCCCCTTGCGTGTGATGTACGAACAACTCCTTCAGTATTGCAGGCTGTAGCCTTTTCCGCAATACTTTACCACTATGCGTAGGCAAGTGGTACTAAAGGTTATTTATTTCAGACTTACTGTACAGAATTGTCTGTGAAGTTTGTTAAATTCTTTTCGAATTGTATCGGATAATTTTCGAAGAGTGTCAAATATGTTTCTAAATGAACAAAAAGACTATTCAAAAACTTATATTGTCAATATGTTTGCACTTACTCTTTTATTTACTCATATTTCAATGTCTCACTTGGATTTAAGTTTGTTGTTTTCCTTACTTTAAAATATACCAATATTACGATAAGAATGTATATAAAAGCAATAGCTAAAGCAAGCTGTAGATATGGATAAGATGGCTGATACACAAAAGTTTGTAACCATTCCTTTGTGCCATAATAACCAATAATAGCAGCAATTAGAAGTGAAGGCACTAAATACCATGATAGTTCTATAACAAAATCTTTAATAATCCTGTATGACTGTGCTCCAAAAACCTTTTTAATGGCAAATTGTTTCTGTTTTTTCTGTTCTAAAAATGAGATTATTGCAATCAATCCAATAATAGATAGAATAAATGCTGTTACTGCAAAAACTATTGTTGCATAAGCTATTCTTCTCACCGGCCTGTATAAATTATTAAAATCATCTTCTAAAAATTTAAATTCAACCGGGTAACCTTTATTCTCAAATTTTTCGATTGATGATTTGATATAATTTAAGGTACTTCTATCAATTTCTTTTAGTTTTATAAAAAGATATAACCAATTCTCCGGATTAAATTGAATAAACAGAGGTTCAATCTTTTTTTGTAAAGGTCTGAAATGAAAATCTTTAACTACTCCAATTATTTCTCCATTAAATCCGTTACAATTAAACTTTTTATTTATAGGATCTTTTAATTGCATTTGTTTTACTGCTTCTTCGTTTACCACGTAATACACATTGGCTGCCTCATGATAATAACTATCAAGTGTAAAATCTTTCGAGAAAAAAGTACCCTCAATTAATTTACTATTAAAAGTTTCAATAAAGCCTATATCAGTAAACATAAGGTATACATTAATATCTCCTTCAACTGTTTTACCATCCCAATCAGTTAACAGTCTTTTAAAAGTCAAATTAATTGGAAGATCAGATGCTGCAGAAGCAGATATTATGTTGGGATCTTTAAGTAATAATTCCCTGATTGTTTCTGTTTTATATCTCCATAAATAAATAGGTGTATAAACAATATTTTTATAATCGTAACCTAATTCTTTGTTTTTTATATAGATTAATTGATTTGAAATTACAATAGCAAAAAATATAATAACTACCGAAATTAATACTTGTAATGTCATTCCCAGTATTCTATATTTTGGATTTATACCAAAATTAATTGAACTGCTTAATGAAAATTCCGATAAATTAATTTTGCATATGAAATGGGTAACAATAGCAGGTATTATCATTATGCCGATAAAAACAATGCTAATAGAAAAAAATGATTTAGTTTGATTTTGTAAGTTAATATCGAAATTTATTAATGATCCAAAAAACTCGATAACAATATAAAATAACAGCAATGAAGCACAAACACTGATCAAAATAAAGAATATGTTTTCAAAAATATGTTCATACAATATCTTATCAGAGTTTAATCCTAAAACTTTTTTAATTGAAAATTCTTTAGTTCTTGATATGTATAGAGAAGTAGTTAAATTAAAGTAATTAAAGAGCATTACAGAAATTAAAATAAGGGATGCTGAAATTAGCAAATATATCAAGCGTTTATCACCTTTGTTTGTAACCCATGGATCATCAAAATCGGAATTAAAATGAATATTATTCAAGGATTGGAATTCCAACAACTGATAATCTTTTACATGATCTTTTAAAAAATATCTTAGCCTTTGATAAATTTTTTTAGTAAAACTGGCGTTTTCCCAAAATAAAACATAGGTTTGATAATGCTGGTAATTAGACCATCGGTCTAAATTTTTATACCTACTAAATGGAGTGAGAGCATCAAATTGAATATGGGATTGTTTTGGTAAATCTTCCATTACTCCGATTACCAAATAATTAAATCCATAACTGCTTTTAATTACCTTACCTATAGGGTCTTCATTTCCAAAAAATTTATTGCTTGTATTATTTGTAATAATTATTACTTCGTTTTTATAAATGAACGACTTTAAGCTTCCTTTAATTAATTTAAAAGAAAAAATATCAAAAAACGACTCATCGCACTCTCCTATTTGAAATACATCTGAATAATTATTTGTTTTTAATAATTCCCTGTTTCCCAATGAATACCTTGTTATATCTTTTATTTGTGGAAATTCTTCTTTTAATGCTATACTCAGTGCAGGAGGAGTAAAGGGCATTCTATCCCTGGAAGTATTATTTACAGTTATTATCCGAAAAATTGAATCTTTGTTTTTTTGAAAATACTCATATCTGAATTCATTTCTTAAAAAGAAAAAAATAAATAAAAGAATTACAAATCCCAATGTTAATACTAAGAAATTTAATGCATGTAATGTTTTATTAAATTTTACCTGTCGGTAAAAACTTATGATTAGGTGTTTTAGCATATTTTATTTTACAAAACTCTGATAATTCTTAATGTTTTGTATTACACACATCATATCTCCCACTGCCATTTCATTTGAAATAGTTGGTGAGTTTATCGGTCATTTGCTGAACAATACTAAGATTATCAGCCACTGACATAATAAGAAAAGATAACAAGGGCTGGAAGAAAACAGGTTTTCTTCATTTCAGGTTTAGATTAGCGGTTCTGAAAGTATTTCATTCACACTCAATCCAATATGTAAATTTACAAAGAATATGCCAAAAAAACCGGTTATCCTTGATTTCAGATATAAAAATGAATTACTCACTGGGTTTCTCTGTGTGCGACCGGCCAGGTGCGGTCAGCCAGTCAAGCCACTCTATGAGATCCACTCCTTCAGAGCAACTCCGGTCCGACCACTGGCTAGTGTGGCAGGTTTGCGTAAGCTGGTCCGACCGGTCAGACAGGACACATTTTTTCGTACTACGACACTGGTCGTGCACCATCCGTTCGTGGTAAGAATAAAAATGACACAGGGGGATCCAGGTTCTGCTAATCCTGTCATTTCGAATCCTGACAGAGTCAGGTGAGAAATATTCTAATAATGATTGCCTGAATTTTTGCATTACATACCTTCTTGATTGTGAGAAGATTTCTCTCCGCCAGGCGGCGGATCGAAATGACATTGGGGCTGCTCCAGTAGAACGAAGTCCTGTGCGGACCATTCCAGATCGTTCATTCAACCACCTGAAGTCACGTGAAACAGTCGCGTGAGTAACAAAGAGTATGTGTCCGGAAATACACAACAAAATGAACATAATGGGTTTGAAATATCAAAAAATGAACATATATTTGCAATATGTTCAAAAAACTGATAAAAATGGACATGAACAATGCAGATCCTTTTGACAGAAACAAACCTTATAATCAATTACCATTATTACCCCCTCCCGATGAAGTTATTGATAATGAAATTCTATTAAGGTGGGGGTATGCAGGCAGAGCACTTGCACAGTTAAACAGAAACATTCTGAGACTTCCCAATCCTAATATGCTTGTAAATACAATCACACTCCAGGAAGCACAAAGTTCTTCTGCGATTGAGAACATATTTACCACAGAGGATGAATTATACAAAGCCGTATCGGATTCTGTAAAGGAAGAAGATGCCAGTCCCAATACCAAGGAAGTGTTGAGATACAGAGAAGCCTTGTGGACAGGATATTACGACATTCAGGAAAAAGGGAAAGTAGATCAGGACTCTATAATAAAGGTATATCAACAGGTAAAAAACACCAGGCAAGGTATCAGATCACCACAATCACAAGTTGTAATAAAGATGGGGCAAAGTGAATTAAGACCCGGAGAGGTAATCTTTACGCCTCCAAGAGGAAAAGGTGTTATCGAGTCGAAAATGGGAAACCTCATCCACTACCTGAACGATCATGAAACATACCCAACCGACCCGTTGCTCAAAATGGCTATAGCTCATTACCAGTTCGAAGTAATTCACCCGTTTTCAGACGGAAATGGAAGGGCAGGAAGGATATTGAACCTCCTGTACCTGGTAAATCAAGGCTTATTATCTCATCCTGTCCTTTACTTAAGTAAATACATAATAGAGAATAAGGAAGATTATTATTACAACCTGGGAGCCGTTACACAAAGAAAATCATGGAAAAACTGGATACTGTTCATGCTTAAGGCAGTAGAACAGACATCAAATCACACCAATCAAATTATCGATGAGATAATTGATCAGATGAAAGCAACATTGGAATACGCCAGGGAAGAATTGAGGTGGTACAATAAAGAAATAAACGAGGTTCTGTTTACTCAACCATATATTAAGCCCAAAATAATCGGGGATATTTCGGGCAAGACCAGCAGGACAACACTGACTAAATACATGTCAGACCTAACCCGGCTGGCAATACTCACTCCAAAAAAAGATGGTAAAGAAGTGTATTATGTGAATACCGATCTGGTCAGAATATTGGAGGGATAAAATACATTACTCACCGGGTGATACACTATTATCGCTTTTTATCTCAATCCCGTTTTTCATAATTTCAGTTAAAAATCCGCTTTTATCTTTTCCTTTCTCAAATAAGAGGGGTTCAATTCTATCATCAACTTGTCTTCGCAATTTCCATAAAACAGGAGTATATGTAAAATAATCACCATCAATGCTGTTAACAATTACAGCTACATCAATATCACTATCGTGATGTTGTTTTTCACTGGCATAGGAACCAAACAAAACCACTTTATCCAAATCAAAATGGTCGTTTAATAAACTAACATAGATTTTTAGTATATTTATAACCTCATTTTTATCCATTCTTGCAGATCTTTTGTTGTTTTAATCAATTCAATACATTTTTCTTTAGTCAGACTCTGTATTAATCTATCTTTTTGAGATGGGTATCTGGTTTCGATATTTAAAGGCTCAATCTGGTCAATAAAATCTATTCATAATGCAGTAAATCAACCGGTTTTGTCCTTGAAGCTTTGATAATCTGATAAACAAGGGTTCCAAATACAATAAATAAAGTTAACAAAAAGGTCTCCAGATAAGGAATCAAAGTTACTTTAGGAGTATAGGCAAAATTATCTAACCAACGATTAACTAAATAATTAGATATAAAAACTGCAATAATTGTACCCATAATTACAAGAAACATGTAGGACTTAAGCAAGCTAAAAAAGATATTCTCAACAGAGGCTCCAAAAACCTTCCTGATTGCTATTTCTTTGAGCTTTTTACTTGAAGTATATTGTATTATGCTGTAAAGTCCAAAACATGACAAAAGTATAGATATAATTGTGAGAAGGACGAGAATCCGCAATAAACCAAATTCACCCGAGTATTGTTTTCTCTGAGCATCTTCATATTGCATTACCGTAAAAGGTGAAGAAGGTAAAAATAAATACCAGCTATTACGAATAAATTTCAGGGCCTCTGAGGCATGTGAACTGCTAACGAGAATATAAAGTTTATCGGCTGAATTCGGATAAACATATAATAGTAATGGTCTTGTCCTTTCGTGGATTGTTTTTACACAAAAATCTTCTATGACTCCGATAATTGTGACAATTTCACCATCCCCAAGGTCAAGACGTTCACCAACCGGATCAGTCAACCCTAAATCTTTCACCCCTTGCTTGTTTATGATAACAACATTTTTCATGTCGTCAGAATATTCTTCTGAAAATGATCTTCCTTCTATTAATTCCAGTTGAAGCGTTTCAATAAATTCATAATCAACGTATAGTAAATCGATCAATAACTTATTTTCAGGATTTGATGCAGGATAGAAAGGAAGAAACATAAGCAACTTTGAAGGAGGTGAAGGGCTTAATGCTCCTGATATTTTTAGAATATTTTTGCTGCTCAGTAAGTAATGCTTAAAGGATTCAAGATGGTCAATATTGTCTTTGTTGAAACCTTCCAAAACAAGCAGACTCTTTTTATCAAAACCTAATTCGCGATCCAAACTGAATCTGATTTGTTTATTAATTATCAAAGTTGAAACGATCAAACCGGAAAAAATAACAATTTGAAACAACAACAGATAATTTAAAAATTTCGTTTTAAGTCCACCGATCCTGAAATTACCTGACAAAATGGAATTTGCCGGTTGTTTTAGCAAATAAACCGAGGTATATCCTCCGGCAACAATCCCAATTAAACATGATAATATAAAAATCAATATCCAGAATAATGGTTTATGCATTAAAATCGGGGAAATGTCAAGTTGAAAATCATTTCTTAAAACAGGTATTAATAAACTAATTATTAATATCGATAACAGAAGGCAAAATACCGATATCATTATCGATTCGCCAAAGAGCCGTATCTGAAGTTGCTGTTTGGTAGCCCCAAAGGTTTTTTTAATCCCTATTTCTTTAATCTTTGACAACCCGTTTGCAATAGAAAAAATAACATAATTTACACTTGCTACAATTAATATCATAAACGCTACGAATAGAAGTGTATAAATAATCTTTTTCTTCCCTTGAGGTGTATTATTATTTACTAATTCGTCCGATTCAAAATAAATTTTAAGTAGTGGTTGCAATTTGAAATTTACCATTAAAAATTCCGGCAAATGACGGCTGGAAAAATCAGGCAATTTAGCGGACAGATGTTGTATATTGGTGTTCCTTTTTAATAATATATATGTTTGATAATAAGCATCAACCCAGGATTCAGGGGCAGGGTAACCGTTCTTCTCAAACCCAACTCTCAGATGTTCTCTTGCATGATGAAAGTGGGTTATAAAATTTGCTTTGAAAGTTGAATTTGGTGGCAGGTCTTTAAAAACACCTGTAATAGCAAGTGCAAAGGTTCTATATCTTGTTTTTACTTCAATGTATTTCCCAACAGGATCTTCCAGTGGAAAATATTTATTCTTCATCCTCTCAGAAATAATAACAGAACCCGGTGTTATCAAATTTTGCTTATTCCCTTCTAATATATCAATTGTAAATATGTTTGATATGGTTGGATCAGCACACACGAAGAATTCTTCAGGGATATAGTCTTCTTTATGTTTTATCCAAGTATTATTTATTGTATAAATTCTTACAAAGTCATCAATTTCCGGAAGATCATTTTGCAAAGCAGGTCCTAATTTTATCGAAGTCAAAGGGACTGAGACTTCATATTCCTCATGCTCTGAAATAACACGATAAATCCTGTCTTTATTTTGATGATAATGATCATAATTAATTTCATAGAGAAAATAATAAATCATAAAGATGCTGCATGTGTAGCCTACAGTCAGTCCAATAAAGACAAGAACCATGCTGTGAAGGTGCTTATTAAAATACCTGAATAATATTTTAAAGAAATGAACGAACATTCGTTAAAACATTATTTTTGTATCAGGTAAAAGTTCTTTAATTTTTTTTTGATTCTCAATTGGGATAGGGTTGTCTTTTAATTCAAGAACTTCGAGTTTTCTTAATTCTTTAATTTCTTTTGGTAAATCCTTTAACTGATTATTCCATATAATCAGTTCCTTAAGATTCTTCAGTTTCCTTATATCAGGAGGTATACTTTTTAATTGATTATGTGATAAACCTAGAATCTGAAGATTTTTTAATTCAAAAAGTTCAGGAGATAATTCTGTAATCTTATTCTCTCCTAAATCAAGCATCTGAAGATTTTGAAAAAGAGTAATCTCCTGAGGTACAGTTGTTAAGTTTTGGTAATAAAAAACTAATTTATATACCTTTTCGGGATTTTTTTTAGCTTTCTCAATGGAATTAAAAACAGGCAAATTTTCCAATTCTTCTGTTGTAAACAGATATTCCTGGCCTAATGATCTTGTGCAAAAGAAGATGAAAATAAGGGGTAAAAGAGATCTTGTAGTTTTCATGGCTATTATTTTAAATTATTTTTGTTATATACTGTTATAATGGTATACACCTTAAGGCTAAATGCAGTGTGGTAGCCTTATCTACTCAGTTGTTGATTTTCTATAGGTAAGTTACAAATAAATATGCAAAGGTTTAATAAAAAGCAACATTGCATTTTAGCCCTTTGTAATACCCTCAATCATAATTTATTTGCTTTTATGATGCAAAGATTTTTGATTAAAAATAATTTGTTGAAGTAAAGAATATTCCGATTACTATAAAATCAGTCCATCCCCCCTAGGAAAAGGGGTAAAAACAGGAGTTTTCCGGAGGGTTCCAACTAACCGCTGATAATTAGCCGGATGCGACTGGGTGTGTGTACATTGTTAAGCAGACTGTAAGGAAGCCCTCTGCCGGTTCCCTGCCAGGGCAGGTGAATGGTCAGAGAACAATTCCTGACGCATACCACAACTCCTGTTTTACCCCGATTACCTCAATCTGTCATTCCTTTCATCATATGATCGTATTTCAGATCATAGAAATTGCCTCAGATCGCCATTTCCTGTCCGGTGATAAAAAGGTCATTCTTAGTTTCCTGATGAACCAACCGGACTGATTTGTTTCTATTTTTTGATATTTTCTTCGGCAGGTAAAAAGTAAATACGGATCCTCTTTTTGTGTTGGGTTCGACCCATATCTCCCCTCCCAGAATATTGACAAGACCTTTACATATCGATAACCCAAGGCCTACACCCCGGATATCCATATTTTTCCCCAGGGGTTCTTTAACAAAACTTTCAAATACCTGCCGCTGTTCAATCATCTCTAATCCTCGTCCGGTATCCTTCACAAAGAACCGGATTAGATCCTTATCCGACAGATCATAACCCATCACAATAATCCCCTTTTCGGTAAACTTAAGCGCATTACTGATCAGATTCGACATGATCTGGTTCAGCCTCATGGCATCGGTCCTGATAACCACATCCCTGTCTTTGGCCGGTTTCTCCATCAAAAGAGCCACACTATGTTTCTCTTTCCTGTGTCTTTCCCGGTTAAAAACAGAATAGAGTTCGTCAAACAGATCGTTCAGACAGCAATCTTTTTCCTGCACATCCAATTGCATGGAATCGATCATCGCCATATCAATCAGGTTCTCAATGAAACATAAAAGATCCTCACTGCTGCTGTTGATATATTGCAGGTAAAGATCCCTCTGGTCACCGGTGAGATCATCACTTGCCAACAAGTTTGAAAATCCGATGATGGAGTTCATCGGTGTCCTGATCTCGTGAGAAATATTCGACAGGAAAGCAGATTTCATTTTAGCAATCTCTTTCTCTTTCTCATTTAATAATAGTTCGAGTTTTGCAACTCTATTCTCCAGGTTTTTTATTTTCTTCTCTCTATCCATCGCTTTCAATCCTCTTATGTGCCAGACTAAATGACTTCATTGCACGATTACCTCAGACCTGATGTGAACCCGAGATAAAGCCTGTATAGTAAACAGGATCTACCTGTTCAGCTTCTTCAGTATCCGTTTTGCTTCATTCTGCTTATACGAACGATCATTCGAAGCAATCTTATCAAACTGCAGCATTGCATTATCAAGGTCGTTTGTCTCCAGATAGCAAAGTGCCAGGAACCAGTCTGCCTGATCAACATAGAGGTTGTCTTTGTGACCGATGACAGTTTCAAACGATTTCTCTGCTTCTTTTGGCTGGTTGATCTCGATATTACTGATCCCTGTTGCCAGGTGTGCTTTCATGTTACTCTTGTCCATTGCTACTACCTGCTCAAACAGAGTTAAAGCATCCGCGAATTGTCCGTTGTTGAAATGGATAACCGCTTCATGAAACAGGTTGTCCATCGCAGCATCAGACCGGACAGTAACTGACAATACAGGAGCCTGGTAATAGCGCTGAAACAGTTCTGTACTATCCGCAGGTTTGCTCAGTATATTATTCAAAAATAATCCGATAGCCACTAAGACAACTACCGAGGCAGCTGCAATTCGTGCATATTTGTTGTGTATGACCTTCCGGGCAATGGACTGCTGATATTCAGGTTCAATTGAATCGTGTATTTTATCCAATTGATTTCTGAATTGTATGACATCCGTTTCCCGAATGGCCTGATTCACTTCCCGATGCAGCTCCAGGTCCTGTGCCAGATCAGGATTTGACAGCAGCTCATCCTCATACCACTGTTGCTCCTGTCCTTTGAGTTCTCCATCAAGATACCTGTCGGTAAATCTTGAATAATTGATTCTTCTTTCCATAGCATATTATTATTTAATGGTTTATTTTTAGTTGCATTTATTTTTATATTGATCGAATATCCTTATGCGTCCTCTTGAGACATTTTTAAATGATTTTCTCATAACCCTACTAACCAATCACCTATCCTGCCCGACAGAATAATCCGTAAAGTCTTGTATCAATATTGTAACTACTTCTATTCCACATAATTCAGGAATAGAAGACCAACTCATCATCTCTAACGTCTAATCCGGAATAATGATCAGGTCTCCTTCGCCCTCTCCTTCTCCGTCTCCTCCTTTTACCATAAACAATTCATAATCGGTCAATTCAATGGCTTCAAAATGTTCAAATGTTTTCATGATTTGTTGTTTTAAGATTAATTATTTAAAGTTACTGTTTGACATTTACAGGATGCCTTCACCCCTTTATTCTGAAAAAGGCAAAAAGGTTACCCTGTTTTTTCAACTTTTTGACGAACAAGTCCTAATTTAGATTTATTCTAAATATACAGTTCCTGTTTTTCACCATTCCGGGACAATAGATGCCGGATCAGGATACTATTTTGATTTCATCCGATAAAATCCTAATATTGACCGGATAAAATAAAATTTTTCGGAATGTTTCGGTCTGCTTTCCATCCGAATAACCAGGACAACTCCTTTAAGAGACAAAAAACGAGAGGGGACAAGCGAGGAATGTTCCTGTTCTTCCTGCTTTGCCCGGTTCTTTTGTCGATAACACTCTCCACGGGTATGGCTCAATCAAGCAGTCAGGAAGAATCGGCTGATGTCGATTCCGTATACCGGGAGGCTTATACTCTGTTTTCCAGGGACAATCCGGACGATAACCAACTGGCATTGAAAGGCTTTGAACAGGCAGCCTCAGGATATGAACAACTCGGAAACTGGGCCAGGTTCTCCGATTGCATGATCAAGCAGGCAATCATTCAGAATAAATTAAGAAATTTTGACAGGGTGGAAAAAATCCTGGGGATTGCTGAAGACCTCCTGGTAAAACAGATAGAAGCAGAAGATACCTTATTCTCCGATTTCTACTATGCAAAAGGTTCCTATTCATATGGCGTCAGTCATTATAACGAAGCTATTGCATCCCTTATAAAAGCCATTCAAATCCGGGAAAACCTTGGGATAGCTGACAACACACTATCCTATATATATAATAACCTCGGTGGATGTTATTATTATCTGAGTGATTATACGAAAGCACTCGAAGGATTTAAACAATCCATCGATTTGAAAGAACAGATTTTTTCGCCTGATGATCCGAAACTTGCCTCTTCGTATATTAACTACGGGGGGGTACTTCAGAAACTCAGACACAATGAAGAAGCAATCAATTACATTCTCAAAGGAGCCCGGCTTTACGAAAAAAGATATGGGATGGATAATGTTAATCTCGGAGGGGCTTATAACAATCTCGGACTTATTTATGAACAGCAGACTGATTTCCAGAAAGCACTGGACTATTATCATTCGGCTTTGCGGATTTACGAAAAACAGGGTGAAACGTATCCCAACAACATTGCCAATATCCACAACAACATCGGTTTAATTCATCTGAAACTGAATGAGTATGAAGAGGCTCTCGAATGGCTATTCAGCAGTCTGGAAGTCAAACTCAGGATGAAGTCAACCGAATTGTCCTCAACCTACAATAACATCGGGGAAACCTACCGGCAAATGGAGAACTACAATGAAGCATCCGGCTATTTTCTTAAAGCCATAGAACATACCATTGAATTTAAAGGGGAGCAAAACATCGACCTGTCCAGATACTACCTGAACTACGGCATGTATACAGTAGAGGTATTTCAGGACTATGAAAAAGGGATGAACCTTTACCGGAAGGCGCTCGATCTATCTTTACACTTCTTTGGGACAAA
>Ga0315537_1000220_pt1 | contig 42241 bp, 28 predicted proteins | sample SalMarSW160270MG_FD_203091 | JGI IMG/M metagenome (GOLD analysis project Ga0315537, IMG submission 203091) | Salt marsh sediment microbial communities from the Plum Island Ecosystem LTER, Massachusetts, United States - Salt Marsh Sediment SW1602-70 ... | reverse complement strand
AATATTGATTTCACCAATACAATTGGTTCTGCCGGTGCTTTGAGCGGTTTGGCGGTAACTTCAGCTGCGACGTTGGATTTTGACAATACTGTAGCTGTTGACGATGAGAACATCGATATTGATGCTGGTGATGTTACGTTTGATAACACAGTAGATACAACTAACGGTGGGACAGCAACTATAAGCAACGCAGGTCTTTTGACCATAAGTGGGCCTATGAGCCTTGACGGTGCTTTCGACCAGGATGCAGCTGGTGGTGTAGACCTGGATGCTTCCATCACCACTACCGGCGATACGATTGACTTCGATGGTAATATAGACCTGGGAGCTGATGTAACTCTTGATACTACTAACTCTGGTGCAGTTCCAGCGGGGGCCAGTGTTACTCTTAACGGTAAGGTTGACCAAGACTACAAATTGACGGTGAACGCTGGCATAGGCGGTACGGCCACGTTTGGCGATATGGTCGGTGATGCCACCCCCTTGAGAGGTTTGGAGGTTGATGCCTTGAATATTGATATAGACGAAAACGTTACTGTAGCTGTAGACATTGAATTGAATAATAATGCTACAGTGGCAGATGGTAAGAAACTCAAGGCTGGTAACGATTTGAAAATGGGTGCTGGTAAGACATTGACTGGTGAGGGTGACTTGATATTGGAAGCAACCAGTGGAGGAATAACTGAAATCGGCGATGATGGTAAAGTCCAAATTAAGATGGCTGATGATGACAAAACCCTCACACTGAATCAGAATGATTCAATTGACATGGCTAATTTCTATGTGACCAATAAAAGTGATGTTACTGACCTTAGTGCAACTGACCTTGTTGCAAATAGCACAGGCGGCTCAGTTAGCGCACTATCCGGAGATGATAACCCTGCTGATAAGTGGAAATCCATAACGGCCACTGCTGACAGTGGTATTACACTGACAGGTGCTGGCAGTATTACTGCAAATACCTTAACTTCAACGAACGGTAACATCGGTATAAAGTCAGGATCAGCCGTGGCATTAAATGGCACCGTAACAACACAAAATGGCGGCGGTGTAACTGTGACGGCACAGGGTGATGTTACAACACAGCAGGCCATTACCACGGAGGCTCAGACTGTAACAACAAACAGCAACATTGAAATACGTTCATATAGTGGGGACCTGAATATCGGAAACAGCCTAACGGCTAAAGGTGGCGGTGTAGAGCTTATTGCAGATAACGGGTGGATATATACGACGGGTGACCCCCTTAATCCAACTGTGGACGTTCCAGTATTGGATGTTGCGATAACTGGCTACTCAGACGATATAAATGGTGATGGTGTTGCTATTCCCAGTTCAGGGCAAAAGGCAGATATTGTTATCAGTAGTAATAAAGACCTACAATTGGGTCCAAATGCTATTCTTAAGGCTAATGGTAAATATTACACATCAGATGACCGTGCAAGCGTCAACTTCAAATTTGAAGGGCCGGATTCCGGGGACCCGATTGATGTCGCAATCTATCTTAGAAGCGTGCAAAATGATGTGAAAGTGAATTCTTCTGAGATTTACATTTCCCCGGGGGGGGAAATTGGAACATTGGTTGTTGACGCGTATGATACTGTAACTTTCGGACTCAATTTCGACGAAGGGTACCTCCAGACCGACAAAAATACTATCAAGAGAATCGAGGCATGTTCACGAACCACAGAAACCCTTAATAGTCCCGATGAACAAGATAACTTTCCTTATGGAGATAATCCCGACTTAGTATTAGGGCTATGGAAAAACTTTGGTTTAGAGCCTGGCAGCGCATACGTATTACGTGGTGAAGATGGTGGCGTAATTGATTTTGCGTGGGTTCTGGTTAAGACGGAGCCTGTTCCGCTGGTGGTGACCATGCCTTTGGAACCGGAGGACCAGGGCCAGGTAGAAATCGAGAGAAGAGATGCGGAAGTGCTGGGACTGGGAGATAAGCCAGAATTGGCCAGGGCTTATCCGCCGTCGCTTAATACCGACCTGAATCTGGACAAGGCAGCCCAAAAACTTTTTGTATTGATGCCGATCCTTAGAGACAGCAGTAGGATTGCGACCCTCGACAGAATAGTTGTAGAAATCTGGCAAGATGTGGACCAGCCTATCGCCCCGGAACAAGAGGCTATGATTGCTCAAAGAATTTCAGGAACCCCAGCCGAAGAATGGGTTGCTGCTCTGACTGAGTATGTTGATGTTATGAGCACTATGGTCGGCCGCCCCAAGACAGCATCTGTTCTATGGGTTATGCAAACCTATGTAATACCGCAAGCAGAAGAGGGCTTACTTCATGACCAGACAGTGGCCTTCCTTGAAGCGCAAATTGATTGAAGAACTTGGTGATTGAGCAATGTTGACTGTGTGACTATATAAGTTTTAGGTTCATTTTTTGATAAGCAGCCTGTGAGTTGGTTTACCGGGCCGGCACAACGACGCGGAATCCGACGTCGCAGGCTGTTTTGTTGAATTCTACGATATAATTGGATTGGTCGGTCAGCAGTACGTATTCCGGCGGAGCCAGGCAGGAACCACCGCAGATTACGGACAGGGTGCCATCCTGACACCATTCCCACACGTTTCCGATCATATCGTAAAGACCCCAGTTATTGGTTTTTTCAGCGTGGTCAACCGGCCAGGCCGAACCATAAGCCTCGACTTCATAGCTGGTCTTGGTTGAGTCAAGGCGAGTTTTCTGTGGAACGAAATCCTCCGGCTTAGCTCCCACTGGCGCAGGGACCTTTTTAGCAACGAGACTCTCTATTTTGTCCTTATTTATTAGTTGATTGTTATAATCATCTGCCACAGCTCTCCAATGACTCCCTCTTACATGCGCATAGCTTGCAATCTCTGACAGATTGTTTCCCCAAGGATGTATGTTATCTGTGCCTGCCCTGCATGCATATTCGTGCTGTGAAGCGGCGGGTAATTGTCCGCCAAGCCAATTGGCGTAAGATTGTGCTCCAGCATGGGTCACCCACGTCACAGGAATATCATCGTTTCCTTGAATGACATTAAAACTTTTACCGTCCCATTCTATTTTACAAGCACGAACCGGATCTTCATATTTACGTGAGCGTATCAGTACATTGTTATTTTGGTCCACAAAAAGAGTAGACAATCCTGCAGTCCTTGTCCTTGCAGCAGGTGTTTTTTCCAGGAACAGCCGATATTGAGCGTTAGTTGCTTCAAATATAGCCATATAAAATGGCTCAGGATTGCTGGAGCTGGCGGGGACGAATCTAAGTATCACGCTCGGGTCTTTCTTCGATACGATGTATCTTGGCCAGCCGACATTCTTGGTTTTACTGAGGTCGACCGTATGAAAGAAACTGAGCCATTCTGTATCTTCGCTTTTGACTGCCTGTCTTATCTGCTCCCAGCCGACAACTTCGACCGTTTTGTTGAAGAGTTCTCCGAGTTGGGAAAGCGGCAGTTTGTTGAAGGCTCCTGTGAGTCTCGAAAACCCCAGGAGGCTCTCGGCGGAACCTTGTACGAATTTAAAAACGGAACTGAGAAGTGGCTCCTTCTCAGTGATAGACTGAAGACGACTGATATTGATAGGCTCAAAATCTGCACTTAATTCCGTTGTTGTGGCAAAAACGAGACGTTGGACTTTGCCTTCCAGCAGCTCCAGGTACTTGCAGTATTCAGGCTTGATTATCGACCTGACCGCCGCTTCATGATTAAGCAAGGTTTCCCAGAGTTTATTACATATACTCGTATCGAACTTGTCTTTGTTTTTTTCGATAGCAGGTAACGCGAGCATAGCGTTTATTTGCTGCGCGGTTTCAGTAAGCTTATCATACTCTTGCTTAAGCTTTTCAACTGATTGTTCTGCAGAGCCGGTCTGTTCCCCGCCGAGCGCACTTTCAAAAAGTTTTGTGATGCCGGTAATTTTCGAAACGAGATTCTGTTCTGAAGCGCCGGCTTGCTTACGGCGGAGCTCCTCTTCTATAAGCCGTGTGATTTCCGCGATTTTGTCGTTCCACTGGTAGCCCTCACGCGGGTCTTCCACTATCTTGTAGTCCTCGATCTCTTTTGACCAGGCCTCAACAGTCGCCTCAAGGTTTTTGCTTGATATCGAAACATAGGACTTATAAATATCACTTTCTGCCCAGAAAAGGTCTTTGCGGAACTTATCCTTTTGCCAATCCTCTTGTGAAACAAAGTCGGCAAGTTTGTTAGTAAGATTCTCAAGCGCCTCAAGCTCCACCAACGTTTTCTGGCTGTTGATTTCCGTGGAAACAAAGCGGGTGATATCACTAAGTATCTTGTCCTCCGTGTGATTCTGTTCGACGGTCTTTCTGAAACGCTCGATGCTTGCCTTCCTGAAAACTATCTCACGCGCAAGCGCGGTCTCCGCAAGCATTTTCAAAAGCTCCCCTTCGCGGTCGGTGTCACCAATTTCTCCGAATTCGCTTTTCAGCTTTTTCTGAATGCGCCCGTCAATATCGAAGTCTTCAGTTTCGGTCGGCCACGGCGGGTTTAAAAGCTCGCCAAGCTTTAGCCAAGCAGCATACACTGCTTCGGTGTACGATTCATCTTCAAGAGCCATACCTGCAAGTTTCTGTCTATCATTGGACTCTTCGATCTCTACAAGCCTCGCGAGCCTCCCAGTCAGGGTTGCAAGCACCTCGCTAATTTTCGCTTCTCTAATAATGACGGTGTTTTGCCACTTCTCCCACAATGACCGAATGTTTTCATCGATTTCCGGCAGCTTGTCACTAAGAAGATAGCAACCGTCGAGACCGTCCTCGATCTTATTAAACGCTTCCAGGATTCCACCGAAATCATTCCGCCGCTTTTCAAATTTAGAGAATTTGTTTTGGCGAAACTCCTCAAGCAGTGGGTCACTTATATCCGGAACCTCGTTATGCAACGGCACTTTTTCTAAAATACTTTCTATCGTTTTCTTTCTTTCTTCATCATAAACTTCTTTGAGTTGTCTGTTCCAACCTTTTTCTTCCAGTTTAGCATCAATTTGTGAAGGCAATCCTCTCAGTAATTCCCCATCTAATTTGACAAGGTTTTCTTTTGTATCTTTCATCCTTTTCCGGAGAGTTTGGTATAAAATCTTGTTTTTATCAAGTTCGTCTGCTGTAAGTCCCTTGATCACTTTGTCTCGTAGCTCAATCCACTTCTCATTTAATGCTTCAGATGAGGCGATCCGTGAGTCTTCACTTATCCTCTGGACCCACTCTTTGGGTGTTTCTATCAAAGAGATTGCTATTTCGTTGATTTTCACAATGACAGGCTGGAGGTTATTAATCTTCTTGTTAATCTCATCTTGTTCTTTTTTGATACCTCTGAATTTTCGCATTGCTCCAATATCCGGCTGCACTTGTTCCAGATTCTTTGCACATTCGTCAGCAGGTTGGGGATTGTAGCCTTTTGCTTCTTCAATATTATTACTGGTCCGTTTGACTAACTCAAAGAGCTCATCACGCGGATCAGGATCCAGGTAATAATACTCATTAATTGTATCAAGCCTTTCAGTGAAAGTTTTGTCCGTTAAGGTTTCTGTAGAGTCATTTCCATGGTCATTTAGAAAAGCCTCTTTATCAGCCTTTTGCCAAATATTTTCAATAGATTCGGCAAGATTATCGACTAATCGGCTTATCTGTTCAAGTTCGCGATCGAGGTTATCCATATCGGCGGAAGCAAGTTTTGATTGGATATAGTCGGGAAATTTAGCAAGAATTGGGTCACCAGTGTTTTCGACAGTTTTCTGGTTTTCTTCGAGTTTTTTCCAATTATCTTCAATAAACTTGGCAATTTTATCGGCTAAGCTGCTTATCTGTTCAAGTTCGCTACCGAGGATATCCAGATCGGCAGAAGCGAGTTTTGATTGGATGTAGTCGGGATATTTGGCAAGTGTTGGGTTACCGGTGCTTTTGATAATGTTCTGGTTTTCTTCGAGTTTTTTCCAATTATCTTCAATAGGTTTGGCAAGAGCACTGCTCAACTGCTCTATTTTCCACAGTTCATCATGTAGTTTTTTGCAGACGTCGTTAATGTCCGCTTCGCCGGGCTCGCCGAGACCCAAAGCTGGTTCTTGGTTAATGTAATCACGAAATCGAGAAAGAATCAGGTCGCCTGAATTCGTGATAGTTGTTTCATTGTTTTCGATCTTCGTCCAGAGAGACTTAATATCATCCAAACTGGGCTGAAGCTCGAGGATTTTATCCACATTTTCGGCAACAATGTTTGGGCCGGGTTTTACATCATCGACCAAATTTAGGAGATATGTGGCAGACCTTTGCCAGCCGCGTTTTGTGAAACTATCTGCAGCATCATGTATCTCTACCAGCAAAGGCCATTTCTGATACTCTTTTCTGTCCACTGGCGAGTTGGGGTCGTTATAGAATCTGAACGAGTTTGGGTCGGATTTTGGGTCAAAGAAATACTTGATAATTTCAATTGCTATAAGTGCATTGATAGTTTTGTTGTCCTTAATGTTGAAATCGTCGATGTCTTCTTCGGTCTCGATTTTGTTTAGATCCTGTTCCAGAACATTATTATCATATGCCACGTCATAGGGATACGACGCTTCGTTGACTTTTTTCACTATGACGCTCAGATATTTATTGCTCTTCCATAATTTTTCTTTTTCATTGCCGTTAGGCAATCCTAAGTCACTCCGCAGATCTTCGACCAAGTCCACATACTCTGCAAATAACTGCTTCCAATCTCTTATGTTCGCAGACTTGGACGGAGGTATGATGATCAGGACAGCGACACCGGCAATAACTATAAAGCCAGCGGCGATAAGCAAGAGACGAAGCGAAAGAACCGGTTTTATTTTTTTTAATCGAGCCAGTTCTTCAATGAGCGTCTCAACAGTCATCGAACCTGGCTTAATGTGGGCATTCAACAACCGATTGCACAGGTTTCTCCAATCCTTTGCCAGTTTACCCAGTTTGGCCCACTCCTTTGTGTCAGGCACTTGCCAGCCGTCCACGGCAGGCGACGGTCGGTGAATTATGAGCTGATAAATGAATTCCGCTATGTCCCGCAGATCGCTGTCCCAGTGTACTGCCGTATCGATGTGTTCATCCGGCAACGGATCAGACAATGCTATTTTCGCCTGCGAAATATCTCCCTCGCCGGCAATGAGAATATTAGTAGCTTTGAGATTCCCGTGTGGTCGCCCGCATTCCTGTTTTAACTCAACCAGGCCCTTTGCGACCGACTCGACAATTTCACAAAGGGCCTGTGCGGTAAGCGCGACACGAACATCAATGAGTTGTTGAAGCGAATGGTCGTATTTATCTGTGACGTAAAATGCTCCATCAGGGATTGAGCCGCACTCATAAATGGGTGCCCAATATTGAGCACCACCGGCGGCAGTTTTTTGCTGGACGCGGGCACTGCTGAGAAACAGTTCAGATTCGGTTTTTACTTGCTCTGCTTCCAGCAGAAAAGTGGATGGCTGAAAAACCTTGATGGCAAATTTTTCTGCAGGATCGGCTGCAGCCCGCCCACTATAAAGTACAGTAAATCCACTGTGGTGAAGCTCACGAGCGGTCTCATAGCGGCCAAAGCTTGTCATTCATCCCTTACCTTTCTAAACCGAAATGGGACCAAATTCTAACCACCTCTTTATTTCGGAATGGTCAAAGGAACAATATTGCCGCCTTCAATCCTGATATTGATTGTTTTTGGAGGCAATCCCCAATCTTCGGAACCTATAGCAGGCAATATCAGACGCCTTGCATCGGCGTTACCAGGAAGATCGGAAAATATGCCTCGCAGGTCTGCCAAAACAAATAAGTACTCAGCTTTCCTGCTTTTCCAAATACCCTGAATGGGAGCTTTTTTGTCAAGTGCTATTTCACAGGGCCCTTGTCCGAATTTGATCACATGTGTATAGGCTTTAGCACTTTTTCTCAGTTCGTTTTCGGGTGGTGTCCAGTATTCGGTCATTGACATCGTTTCCCAAGTATCCTTCTCGTACCTGTTGACTCCTACGAGATGAACCTCTATGGATTTTTTACAAATGTCATCGGCTGCTATTACGTTAACAACTTGCCGAGAGCATCCTCCCGCCAGCAGGCCAACCAAAAGCAATCCACACATTTGACCTTTCAATAATCCTGTTTTCATAGTAAACTCCTTATCATTTCTTATAACTATTTGTCCAACATTTCCTTAGTTCGACAGCACTACTTAGGTTATGTATCTCCCGCTGTGAATGCTTATCTATGTGAGGTACCTTTGGATCACACCGGAGATTTCCTGATTAGATTTCCAGTCTGCGACGATAAGGCTACGAGTTCTTAATATCAGGTTGTCCAAATCAGTGAGCGTTCGTTCAAAAACCTTGTGAAGACCTCCCTGTTGAGCATCGCCGTAATCTTTACATTCGGTGTCGGGACCTAATCCAGGGAACATTCGCAAGATAATGGCCAGTGTTGTCCACCACAGTTCAGAAGGGATGAGACTAAAAGCTTCGTCAGATGTTATCTTATCGAAGGTTAAATGGTGGGGTCCCAGCGACTCAAGCCATCGGTTATCCTTGTTGAATCTATCACTTATACGCATCTCCAAGCTTGTCGATTCATCATAATCGGCTTCAATTTGGCGAGGCAGACTTAATGTTTCATCAAGGACCACAGGCAGACTGTTGGTATTATCAACAAAAAGAATTCTTACAGCTATAACAGCTAAGGAGTACAGGTCACAGGGGCTGCTTAAAAGTGGTATAACCTCAAACGTCACCTCAGGTATTGGTACTCCTTCAGCGGCGCGCAAATCCGAGACCTCGGCATCGTTCTTTTTCTGAGCTACCGTTCGAAATCGCCATTCGCCAGGCGCCATTGCTGAATCTGATTCGAGATGAGCATAAAGATTGACCTGGCCACAAGCAAGATTAAGTCGAAACCCGACGAGGTCGTTTCTGGCCATATCGATACGTTCCTGGGTTGTAAACGTACCCTCAATAGCTGTTGTGTCACTGGTGTCGGGCAAGACCCGGCGTATGCGAATGGACGCACGTCCCTTTGTCGGTAGAGAGGTAACCAGTGGACGATAGACCGACGTTCCACTTTCAAGCGCCGGCAAAAAGTATTGCACGTCGCTGCTTTCTATTGCCAAGGGAATCGCATCACCCGGGTCGCTGAGCATGGCCCTGGCTGTCCATAAAAAGGGCAATCCACGTCCCGGTTCTCCAAGCTTAACTTGCCAGCTTTCCGGACTAATATTTAGAAGCGGCCGTTGAAGATGACAGACCATAGAATGTACCGACGATACAATATCGGCAAGTAATCGAAGCTTCAAGTGGAATGTTTCAACCAGTCGGCCGCATTGACCGTGAGCTTCCAGGAAAAGTCGACCATCGGCTGTCAAAACGGCCTCATCCTTCCTCAATGCATTGAGCTGCTCACCGAGGTCGAGTACGGACCTTCCATGTTTTACCCCGTCCCAAGCAGCGCCGCTGAGAATATCGACGAATGTTTCCAGCCCAATCGGGACATGCTTTTTTACCAGCATCAACCCAGCTCCCGGATTCAACGGGATGATATGAGAGGAATCACCACTAATATCGGACAGCGGTTTTGTGGAAGAGTTCGTTGGTGCCCCCGACGTAACGGGCACGAATTGTGACTCTTCGCCTAAGGCTGGTACATACAGGTAGCGATGCAACGAACCGGCATAGCTTGGTAAATTCTTTCGCTGGAGCAGACCTTCATCCACGCACAGCTTCCAGTGTGTCCCAGAGTTGGGGTCAATTGGATGGACCGGTGAACGCGTAGAGATATCCAGAAATGTCGGCAGCGGATGTTCAGACTCCCAGCCGGTTTTTACTATTGCGGCTCCTTCGAGATGTTCAAATGCCTGAGATTGTTGACGCCAGCGATTATCCAGCATGGTGTTTGAAAGCGATTGGCAAGTCGCAGATGCTGTGTTAATAAGGGTTTCGGTGTTCTGAATCCAAAGTTCGAGCCACTCCAATACCCGGCTGGAAGCGTCAACGATGCATCCTAAGAATACTTTAGCGTCAAACGTATCACGAAGCACGACAAGGTGACCACCTACTGGGTCAGGCTTGGGCCTTACCAGAATGCAAATCTTTAACGCCGCAGCTTTCTGGTCCTCGGCAATGGGTATAGCAACATAACCGGCGGGTATTGTTGCAAGACCACTATTGGGGTTAGATAACGACACAGGCAACTCGTCTTAATAACAATCAATTCTATATTTTTTTACATAATAACCCACGGACTCACATGACTACAAGTACCTTTTTAAGGGTTTTCGAGGCTAATTTTACTGACTAATACCCTTCTGTCAAGTGAAATTAGATATTGAAAAAGTGGTTTTTGGATGTCGCATTTAGAAAGTAAGAAGCAAAAGACAATCCCTATCGAAAAAATCCTACGCCCATCCGTCCAGAGGCCCTATAGCGCATCGCTTCGGTCGGTATTATCCTCCGATGAGGACGGTGGGGCAGCATGGAGGTCCAACCGCTGTGGTCACCGGTACGCCTGAAGCAGGATTGGCACCAGTTACTTGACTGGTCACGCGCGCAGCGGGCCGGCCACCAATAAGAACCGTCGTGCTGCCCATGCTTATGGCACCCACACAAGCGGCACCGGAAACCAGGTCGCCCACGACTGAGGCCGGCATGTTACCTATCAACACGGTGGGCACTCCAGGCCCGGTGATTGGGTCACCTGTTACAGTCATATCACCTACACGAGCTGCAGGAAACATCTCAGATTCTCCATTTATATTTCATTGTTCACCGAGCCCATCATATCAAGAACATACGGACCTGACAAGCACTTTTTCAAAGTTACTTTTAACGTCATTCACCAGCACTCATGACCTCTTCGGGGGCGCATCTCTTTTACCCGCCGTCAAAATTCACTATTCTGATACAAATCATAAACGACCTAACGAGGTTTAACTGACGAAGCAATTCTTTTTACCGACTCTAACTCGGAAGCATTGTATTGTTCGGGGCGATTTACCGGGAAGCTCACTTCCGCTTTGGTTAATTCCACAATCGCTTCTAAGGCCAGGTCACAGGTTCGCATATAGATATCGCGGTCAGGGAATAAGGTTACGGCTCTTTCACGTCGATCCAGCAAAGGAATCATATGGGGAACAATCCAGGTGTCTTGCATATAGCTGCAATATTCTATCAAGCTCGCGGATTCTTTGCCTCGCGATGAGAGCATCATCGAAACAAATCTCTTACGGGCCGGCTCATGTCCCATTCGAGCCAGACCCGCTAAAAGGCCCACATTGATTTCCTCCTCATCAGCCGACAGGTCCAGCAGAGGCACCCAAGAAGACATATCTATCTCGGGAGCCAAACGCCCGGCGATCACGGGAATTTGCTCCTGTGCGTATGGGTCGTCGGTTTGCTGATAACACTTGAGGAGCTGCTCGGCCTGACCAAACGGAGGATGGTTATGCAATAATTCAATGGCGCTGGAAACAACCTCTGAATCTGCATCTAACAGCAGTTTCAACGCTGCCTCACTCGCATCGGGACCGCCCACAGTGTCAAGACAAGCTAATGCTATCTGCCGGATTTCCGGGTCCTTATCGCGAGTAAAGGGCACCAAAATTGAACGAGCGCTCTCACCCAGTGTTTCGGCTGTATCCACTGCATCCCAATCCGCTTTCTTGACTTGATGTACCAATAAATCGGTCGTCATATCGTACCCCGCTTTCTCCAACCGGCCGACATCTTTGCGGCACGAGCTGGTACTGATTAGGTAAACAACCAGTATGGCAATTCGCCAAAAATGAATCTTAATACCATTTCTTTTTTTGAATTGTGTTAATAACCGTTGCTGTTTCATTATCCGTATTATGTTTCTTTAAATTCTTTATAAGTATTAATGTTCCCATCATTTGGGAACCATAGCCGTGATCATTCAGACGTGGTAGATTTGTCAGTCCCGGTGAAGCGTGGGCGGCATTCAAACCCAGTATTGGATACATGAGTTGGCGACGTGAATAGCTGTCTTTGGCCGGGTCATCTGCGTGTTTTAAGTGGGGATGGTCGAGCTTGAAGAAGTGCCCGATTTCATGAGAAATCAAAAGCGTATTGGTCCTGAAATCTATCCCACTTTGGCGGGTGATTATCCCGGGACACGTATTTAAACGCTTGGCAAAATCGAGATTAAAACCTATCCCCGCTGTGTCCCTTTGCCTACCGACAGGCTGACTTAAGTCGAGAAATCCATTTATAACGTACCAGAATATATATGGCTTTCGAGTTTTTCGCTTTTTGCCCTTAAGCTGAAGATCGAAAACCTTTTTGATCTCTTCCGCCCAACTGCCACCTGCAGGCATAGTCACCGTATCCTTATTTCGCAATACAATATTGACCTTTACGGTGCTGAGGATCTTGAAATCGACTCCACAAGGGCGCCAAATTGCACGCACCTCATCAATAACCTTTTTGATATCCTCATCTGAAAAGAGCGGCTCAGTGCCTTGGGAGACCGTAACTCCGACCTTTTGATCAATCCTGACCAGGTAGGGCTTAACCGAAATTCGCCGGCGAGCAAAGACATGAGGCTCCAGCTCGCCTATCACCGGGCCATCGGCGGAACCTACATGAACTTGGATTCTGGTGTTCTTTTTTTGCTTATTTGAGACACCCTTGATTTTGAATGTATCATGCTGACTATCCAACTTCTCACCTTTGGGTGGATCAGTGACCTTACAGGCGGCGGGATTATCACTAACTATATAGAGCTTGGCGTTTTGGCTGAGGTCTTCGCGAAGGAGCTTGACGCGTACCTCATCTCCAACCATAATGCCCACCTGTGCGCTTCTGGACTCACTTTTATTCCATCGCCACGGCCTTTTGCCCATGACGAAACCTCGATCATCGACATCTGGCGCGTCTTTTTTGGTCATGCCCGTAACCGCTCGTGTGAACCTGATAGGCACCACAATTCGTTTCCCACCCTGTACGTTTATTGTCTCAGACACAATCAGGAACCTTTCTTAACCTCGTCGTCTAACTTTTGACAAAAAGCATTATTGGCCACACCGTCTAAATCCAACTCCATATCAACCTGGAATTCCATGATCGTACGGTCCGCGTTCTCATCGACATTTACGTCCACCCCGTCCTGCCGGGGGCCGGCGCCTCCCAACTGATAACCCAAATTACGCAACCTCTGCTTTACCCCCAGAACCTTGCTCTTATCCTCATAATCCTCATCTAAGATCTTGACCTTGTACATCGAATCGGCAATCTTCAGACGTGACTCACCACCTCTTACCTGTGCCAGCACCTTTCCGTCCTTTTTGGTTGTGCCACTTTGAATTGATTCGGTGCCGTCAAAAACTTCGTATTCAAGCCCCTCTATCCCACGCTGGTCTTCTTCCCTCCAGCCAGGAGACTTTTGAAAATAAAGCTCCACCGTGCGGATATTCAGTGTGTTGAATTCTTTGGCGTTTTCTGCCAATCTGGAAACATAGAATCCTTCACTCATTGTCCAAACCTTTCCTTTAAACGGGTTTTGGTCGCATCGTTAAGTGTCCCGTTTGCCGGGTCCAAACCCTCTTTTTTCTGAAACGCCTTGACCGCCTTGCTCAGATCGCCATCTACCACATATCCAAAATCAAATAATCGCTTTTTAACCCCCTCTTCCGTGTCCAGGGGGTCCAAAGTGCCGAACTTCAATATATATATATCCTCACCGCTCTTAGCCTCCAGAACCAGCCTCCCATCTTTGGCATTAGGTGGGATTGATTCTTCCACGAACCCGTCACCGTCTGTTTTTCCTTTGGCATTTTCCTTCCAAATCCCGTCAATTTGTAATTTGTAGGATTTGTTGGCTCGAGGTTTGTCGTTGATCAATAGGCAGACTTTCATCTTGGCGGGTACGCTCTTTTTCCGAAAACGATGCTTTTGTTCCGTAGCACAAACTTCGGTCTTTTCCTGCTTATCGGGAATAAACACCTCGTCACCCGGAAATAAAACACTCGGGTCTTTGCGTTTCTGCTTGAGTTGTGCATTCTCCGCGTGATTCCAAAGAGTATCCACCAAAAAGCCGTACTTGTAGGCGACACTCAGAATACATTCACCCTGTCTGATTGTATATATTGCCATAGCTTTTGTTCTTATACTTTCTCCCAGGTATCCTTATCGAGTTCGGGAAATGTGACCTTGCAAGTACCCGGGTCGACTCCTTCGACTCGGGCGAAGCCATTATTATCCAGTGTGCCTTGGGCTATTGAATCATCGGGGAGGGTGATTTTGTATTTTTCGCCCGTCACGGGTTCGTCCTCTTCGTCTACCATTTCGATTTCGATCCAGCTCTTCTCTTCTATATCTTTTTCAGTCGGATTGTGAAGCTTGACCTTCGTGGAACCGTATTTGCCGGATTTGTTTTTGATCTGCTCGGCCTTGATCTCGGCCATCTTGCCGGGATCGGCCAGATCGGCATCTTCGGCCTTGTCCGGCGAAATCGGTGACACCACTTTACATGCCTTTCCGCTCTTCTTACCCATCTTAATACGAATCCTTTATCAGTTAATCTTCACTATACCGCCCTTGACTTCTGTCATGGCACCACCCGCGATGGATGTCTTTGCGCTTCCTTTGATGTCGGTTGTTGTCCCTTCGATTTTGAGCTGTCCGCTGGTCTTGATCTCGATACTAGCCGATTCAATCGCGATGTATGAGCCTCCCACGCTCAGCGTAATATTCTGCATCCCTTCGATCACGATATTCTGTGCCTTGAGGTAGTAGTTCTTTGTGGTCTGTTCGGAATGGTTTTTCTTGAACACCTCGGCCACGTCACCCTTGACGGTCAGCGAGAGGCTCTTGCCCACTTCCTTGGCCTCCTTGCCCTTGACCTTTAAGTGCCTGTCCTTGCCGATTTCTTCTTTATGGTCGGCATCGACCGTTTCGCTGCGGTTGTTGTCAACATGCTCAAACTTGTCCTTTTCCACGTGCAGGTGACGGTTGTTAATGACCGTCTCGAAGCGGTCGTTTTTGACGCGGACATCCAGGTTCTTCTCGGCATGAATGAAAATTTGCTCCTCGCCTTTTTTGTCCTCGAGGCGGATTTCATTGAAACCGCCGCCGCCCTTGCTGGAATTGGACTTGATGGTGGACATTGTCTTATTGCTCTTCGGGTCATAGGGCGGCATGGCCTGGGCATTATAGACTCGGCCGGTTATGATGGGCTGGTCGGGGTCGCCCTCGAGAAACTCAATAATGACTTCCTGCCCGATACGAGGAATATACATCGCTCCCCAATTTTTGCCGGCCCAAACCTGTGCGACCCTAATCCAACAGGAGCTGTTTTCGTCGGCCTTACCATAACGGTCCCAGTGGAATTGCACCTTCACCCGGCCATATTCATCTGTGTATATCTCCTCTCCGGACGGGCCGACAACCATTGCCGTCTGCGGGCCTGGAATTGATGGCTTGGGAGTGATACGAGCCGCACGAAACGGCTGGGTGGCATCAATAGCGGTAAAGCTACAGGAATAAACACCCTCGCCACCTGTCTGTCTACCTGAGTAGAACTCGCCGGCATTGATATTATAGTTTGCAGAGGTAATAAGATATTTTTTGTTCTGGTCGTCACGAGGATGGTCGATAAGCTTAAATGTGCAGCCCGTACAGACACCTCGGGCATCAGACTCAGCCGAAAACACTTCATATTGAGCCTGCAGCTCCTCAATACGTTTCCTGGCATAATCTTCTCCATCAGGTTTAACCTCTGCGTATTCCCCGGGATAATCGTAGATTTCGAAAGTTGCCGAAGCATGCTCACGTTCCACTTTCGCTCTAACCTGCAGGTCCTTTTTAGTATTCTCAAAATCAAAATCTTTCAGAGCATACGAACCGGGCTGGAGGTGGGTTCCCACGACCCAGTCCGAAATACACTCTTCGATTCTTGTTCCCTTATCGGCAGGATGGTATTCGAGTTCCTCTAACTCAGGATAAGGCTCATGTGCGCCGGCTGAATCGGCCAGGACCAACGAATGTTTGCCGTTCTCGTGCTTGAAGAAGTAGTATATCCCCTCCTGCTCCATGAGTCGGCTGACAAAATTAAAATCTGTTTCACGGTATTGCACGCAATACAGCCATGTACGATAGCTGCCACTGAGGGAACGCTCAAAATCAGTGAACCCATGTTCGCGAAAGACATCTTCAATAATATCAGGAACCGTCTTTTCTTGAAAGATGCGACAATCCGCGGTTCGTGTCAGAAACCACAGCCAGGGTACTACGGTGGCCCGGTAGCGTGCCAGCCCACCTGCAGGTAGTGTTTGCGTGAATCGGCTCACAAAACCGTTGAAATAGCGAGATTTATCTCCGGACATATTTAGCCGGATTGTTACGTTCTGCCCCACAATGTCAGCAGATTTAATCTGATGCTCTTCGCTGACCAATTCTAACTCGAATCTGAACAGCCGACCAAGTTGCTCGGTGCCCGACATGCTCGTTAGCAAAAGCATGTCCTCTCCCAACGGGGTCGCTATCTCCAACTCTCTGTTTTCTTGAGTCATTGCCATTAGTAACTGCCTTAAACAGAATTCATTTTATACCAAGCACCGCCTGTCTGCAGGAATTATAGCTTTCGGCGCCGGCAATCCACAGGAAGCCTATCCACCGAAGTGCCTAAAGTGACAGCGAAGCTGTCATTCTGAACGAAGCTAAGAATCTCTTTTTCGTTGGCCAGATCCCTTCGACAAGCTCAGGGCAGGCTCTTCGGCTGCGCCTCAGGATGACACATAAGTGTCACTTTAGGCACTTTAGCTCACTTTAGGCACTTTTAATTATTTCTGTTTCAATTCCCCCCCTCTTATACAAAATCATTTCGTACTGCCTTAGTCGAACGAATAAGCAAACTCACTGTCCTTGACGCCGACATGAACCCGTTTTGCGGTTTTACCTTCCATAAGGCGGGTCAGCAGCTCCTGGCCTATTTCCGGAAGCAGAGTATTGGTCAGGATGGAATCGACCATCCGAGCCCCGCTTTCAACGTCCGTGCACCGGCTGGCAATAAGTTCCACAACTTCATCGTCATAACTGAACGGTATCTTGTGGTTTTGCTGTGTACGACGTCCAATTCGGCCCAACTGCAGGCGAGTGATAAGCTTCAGTGTTTCGTCACTGATTGGATAAAAAGGCACGACAACAAGACGCCCAAGAAGGGCTGCCGGAAAGACCTTCAGCAAAGGTTTACGGAGAGCTTTGCAAATGCCTTCGACATCGGGCATTAGCTTCGGATCTTTGCACATATCCATAATCAGGTCGGTGCCGACATTGCTCGTCAGGAGAATGATAGTATTCTTGAAATCGATCAGACGGCCTTCAGCATCTTCCATCCGGCCTTTGTCGAATACCTGGAAAAATATCTCGTGCACATCGCGATGAGCTTTCTCAACTTCGTCGAGTAAAACAATGCTATAGGGGCGCCGTCGCACGGCCTCCGTCAGAATACCCCCTTCGCCGTAGCCTACGTATCCGGGAGGCGAGCCTTTAAGTGTTGAAACCGTGTGGGCTTCCTGGAACTCACTCATATTGATAGTGATTAAGTTACTTTCGCCGCCATACAAAGCTTCAGCCAAAGCAAGTGCCGATTCGGTCTTGCCCACGCCGCTGGGTCCCACCAGGAACATTACCCCGATCGGCTTGTTCGGGTTTTCTATGCCGGCGCGGGACGTCCTTATGCGTTTGGCAATTGCTTCCAGGGCGTGGTCCTGGCCGATAACACGCTGCTTGAGCGTATCCGATAAATTCAGAACCGATTCGATTTCATTCTTCACCATTCCACCGACCGGAATCCCCGTCCAATCAGCAACTACCGAACCAACGGCTTGAGCATTCACACACGGAAGAATCAGGGGCCTCTCACCTTGTAGCTCGTTGAGTTGCTCCTGCAGTGATTTGAGTTCATTGAGCAGCTCTTCTCTGTCTTCTTTAACCGGCTCTTCTGATTTTTCGGGTGCTGCCTCGGCAGGCTCGCCCGTATCGGCCCCAGAAGCACCCCCATTTTTCCCGACGGTTTCTGACGTTTCCTCTTCGGCAATCTCTGCGTGTTCGATAGTACCCTCACCGCTTTTGCGCAATCTGGCTCGAATTTCTAAGACAGCATCAACCAGCTCTTTTTCTTTGGACCAGCGTTCTTCCAGTTTGGCCAATCTTTCGCGTTCGGCTTCAAGTTTTTCGGTGATTTCAGATTCGCGTATTGTGTGGTCCACTCCGGTTGCAGCTTCTCTGCCGATGATTCCCATTTCCGTCTCCAGAGCCTGGATCCGCCGGCGACAATCCTCCAATTCCGGCGGCACTGCATGCTGGCTTATGGCGACTCTCGCACATGCAGTATCTGTCAGGCTTACGGCCTTGTCGGGCAGCTGCCGTTCAGGAATATACCTGTGAGAGAGACGAACTGCTGCATCCAGGGCCTCGTCTAATATCTGAACGCGGTGGTGGTTCTCGAGTTTCGAAGCCACTGCCCGCATCATCATTACTGCCTTTTCTTCTTCGGGCTCGTCAACCTTGACTACCTGGAATCTACGGGTAAGTGCGGGATCCTTCTCAATATATTTTTTATACTCCGACCACGTCGTGGCCGCGATAGTCCGTAACGTACCGCGAGCTAACGCCGGCTTGAGCAAATTTGCGGCATCACCTGTACCTGCCGAGCCCCCGGCCCCAATGAGAGTATGTGCTTCGTCGATGAACAGAATAATCGGTTTGGGCGAACTCTGAACCTCCTCTATGACCTGACGCAAGCGGTTCTCAAATTCACCTTTCATGCTGGCACCGGCCTGAAGTAAACCTACATCCAACGTACGCAACGACACATCCTTAATTGATGGTGGTACGTCGCCGGCAACGATACGCTGCGCAAAACCTTCAACAACTGCCGTCTTGCCAACTCCCGCTTCACCTGTCAGAATCGGGTTGTTTTGACGGCGGCGCATCAGAATATCAACTATTTGTCTGATTTCGTCGTCGCGCCCTACAATAGGGTCCATATCCCCGCTCCGAGCCCTTTCGGTAAGGTCCACCGAAAACTTCGCCAAGGCTTCCTGTTTGCCCATCGCAGCCGGTGCCATCTCTCCGGTACCACGAGCGGCTTCGGCCCCAGCTCGGAAGGAGGAACCATCGGTTGCTGTGAGCGTTTCTTCCGGCGACCCGCCTACAATTTTCGCGAAATCATCCGTTAACTGCTCGAGCTTAATCTTGCTGAATTCGTTCGAGATGCGCAGAAGAACATTCTTGAGACCGCTGGTCTTAAGGATGCCAACTATCAAATGGCCTGTGCGAACCTGCATTTCACCAAATAGCAGGCTTCCGAAAACCCATCCCCGCTCTACAGACTCCTCAAGATGAGAAGACAGGTCTGAAATCGATGTGGACCCTCGCGGCAGCCTATCCAGCTCTTCCATCATGTCCTTGGCAAGCCTGGACGGGTCTATTTCAAAGTGCTTAATAATATGGTGCAGGTCCGAATCGGGCAACTTCAGAATCTGGTACAGCCAATGTATTAATTCCACATATGGATTGCCTCGCAGCTTGCAGAAAACCGTAGCACTTTCGATGGATTTATAGCCCAAACTGTTGAGTTTTCCAAATAGAGCTGTGCGATTTATTTCAGCCATTATAGTTTCCTTTTGCCATCTTGGCTTATGTTAAAAGATTAGTGTTTCGTAGACTGACATCATTCATCAGTTTATTCGAATGACTTTCCTTGCCACTTTAAATAAAATATATTGTTTAGTTAAAATGCCCCACTATGTCAACCAATTTTTATCTTAGTTGTCCCAGAAAAATCAGATATTGTATAATAATGGCTTGTTTTGCCAAAAAAGTGAACCAAATCATAAGGAAACGCCTGGTTAGGTCAATTTTCTTGTAAAACAAGCATGTCTTGTGCAGCCCAAACCAGCGGATAACCAAAATGTTTTTTAGGTGGAAATTCGGGCGGAGTTACCGTGCTATTGGTTTTTCCTGTAGGATCGCACTCTGGAGCTCGCCAAAGCGGTCTCAGCATCCACAATCCTTCTTGCACAGGCCATCCGTTAGCGCTATAATTCTGTATTAGCAAAAAAATACCGCAGCGAAACAGGGTGGGACACCGTACAAACCCTTTTCCGAAGTAGAAAAGATTGTACTCTTCACATTCTTAATCGGCAATCACTCTTCTCGCCCGGCTTTTCGTTCAGGTGTAATGATAACTGTCCCCTCTCATTCCCAGGCTTGTGAGTTGTCGTTTGCTACCTCCCAGCGAGGGGGTTCGATAGGAGCCTTCCCGCATGCTCAGGGGGGGGGTCGGCGAGGGGGCACGTGGCGGCGGTGGCACGGGGGAAATGTCGTCAGGCCTGCAGACCGGTTTCGTCCAGTGGACAGTCAGATCTGCCGGTTCGATTATTCTCAGCAACCGCCATACGCCAAAGAGCACCATGCCAGCTACACCACCACTACCTGAGCCCATGTCCAGGAAGGACGTCAGCTTCGCTTTGTCAAAGAGGTAGCCTTCCACACCGGTCTCGTCATCCTTGTATATAGCTGTCAAGATCACATGACTGCCCAAACCGAAGCCGACAAGACCCGGGGTGGCCGCAACGGCAATAGAAACGCGTCCCGACGCGTTACAAAGATTGGATGAACTGAATGGATTCTTGATGTACTGCTTGATTGGTTCCCAGGTAATCGTCGTGCAGTCAATCTGGCTCACGCTGGGCTCATTTATCCATCCAGCCGCGATACCTGCTCCTATACCTCCACCCATGAAAGCCCAGAGTCCGTATTGTCCCAGCGCACGACTCCGGAATCCAAATGTGAAGCCACCGCCGGCCGCCAGCTTCCCCGCGGCGTAGGAGCGCACAAGAACTACCTCCCAGTCGTCGGTGTCGCGTATGCTGGTGTTTCCCTTGATGTCCTTAATGTTTTCATGCTTGTCGCCTTTCATAGTACTCCTCCGCGATGAGTCTATCGTCCGTACAGAGAGAACACCGGACTATTGATTATCCGGAATTTCCCAGATAGGCCCGTGCCCACGACCATCGTGGGGCTTTTCGATGATTGTATCGCGTTCCCGGACACTATCTTGCCGTCCAACATAATAATATACAACACAACCTGCACCGATTTTATGCTATCATTATGCTAATGTCAACAAAATATCGCTTAAAATAGGATTTCCCATATTAAACTCTTAGCTACACCGCTGAGCGTCTACGCTTTCCAAGAATAACAAATCCGCCTCATAGATACAACTATCTCTTGTAGTATTTTGTCGGTTTTTCTCCCAAAATGACAGAATACCTCGGCATTTGCAACTTGAGCCGTCTTTGCGCCAGCGGATTGTCGCACACGAACTTTCTATTAAGTCGATTTATCGAAGTCACCAACTGAGCTTAGAAACCCAGCCTGCATAAGCTTGCGAAAAGCGGCTAGACAGGCGGGTCCTACTGTTTCCGGGTCGGTCTGCATTCGGCCAGCCACTGCCTCGATAAGCTCGCGTAAGGTTCGCCGGCCGTCACAGCCGGCCAGCAAATTCGCAATATACATGTCCATATTCCCGGCAAATGGAATCCCCTCGGAGGCATAAAGGTGCTCACTATTGACAGCCCAAGAGCCGTCCCGAACTGCTAACTGATGCTCCAAGCGGTGGTGTTCGTCAAACAGAAAACGTTGCTCCAGCAACTGCCGGTCGTTATTGAGGGTTTGAAGTAGATCCTCGGCAGCAAATATACGTTCAATCTGTTCTCCGCAAGAGCCGGTACAGCGACCTTTATCGATCGCGTGGGCTCGGAACCAGTTGGCCTCGTGGCTTCGCCTTCGCATAATGATTCCACCGGCACTGATCCGCGTGATGCTCATCTGTTCATAATACGCCATCCATTCATCCAGGTACCGTCCATAGTCCGGCGAACTCTGGTCCACACTGGTTCGCAGCCAGTCGGCCGCGTAGGTTAAGGGTTCTGTGGACTTGAAACATATCAGCCAGCCGTCACAGCCGGTATTCGACATCCAGCTTTTTGGTCGAGAATCCCAGTCCGTTTCGTCTTGATGATGCCAATTGAACAATATACAGGCAAAACCACCCTCACTTAGCCTCTCCCCTGCCCCGCGTACTACTTGTTCTGAGATGGCATCGCCCGGCAGATTTGTGTCACGAAAGACAAACCGGGACTCCGGGGAGATCACGTAGGGAGGATTAGACACAATCAAGTCAAACCGCTGGTTCATAACCGGTTCATAGAGACTCCCTTCACGCCATTCAATGCCATCTATTCCGTTTAGCTTGGCATTGAACCTGGCAAAGTTCAGCGCCCTGGGATTGGTATCCGTCCCGATGACCTGGTCAGCATGGCCGGCGGCCAGAAAGGCCTGTATGCCGGCGCCGGTGCCGATATCAAGAGCCGTTTTTACCCTTCGGCGAATTGTCAAGCTGGCAAGAGTCAAAGATGCAGCGCCTACGCCAAGGACATGGTCGGCCGACAACTCACGATGAATTTCCGACCCAAAATCGCTCGCCAGTAACAAGTCGTGGTATGGTGTCAATTTGGCATTAGCTTGGACTTCCCCATCCCGACGGTGCAGTAGGCCGATCCCTACCAGCTCCTCAATATCAAGACCCGCCAACTGCTCACGAAGGTCTGACTCAGAGACCGCCCGTCCAAGCCAGAACAAGCGAACTAAGATATTATACGGGCTGTCCGTCTTGACACGGCGATAGACAACCTCTACATCCTGCCGTTCGTGTACGCACGATATGCCCAGGGTATCAGCCAATGCTGTCTGAGAATACCCCGCATCAGCCAGAACCTTCTTGAATGTCTTGCCATCAAATGGCTGTTCCAGGTGGAACGTTGCTCCCTTATACGTTTGTGTCACAGAACATTCTCCCATCTATGAAAGCCAACCAATTAACCAAAGACCTTCTTTAAGGCCTATATTGCACAACCCCCGAGAATATGTGAACCACAACCGCGTTTATCAAGTCTTTGCTCGATAGAGTCAAAGTTAAATTTCCCCCTCTAGGCATCGCTGAGATGTGCGTCGGATATAATTTCCTGGTGTTACTTCTATCCCGGTAGTATTGTCTCACTGCTTCTTCTTCAAAAGTGCAATAATAATCGGGCTTGTCTACCTTACATTAGAACCAACGCTTTCTGGCTTTTACTGAGGGCATTGTACCATGTGTTACTTGATACGCGCTTCCTATTTCCATTTATCGGTTGTTTTTATTGACCCGTAGATTCCAAATTCTTTTGCTAGTCCTTGCCGATGAAACTCTCCCATAAAGTTGTCGTAAACTCGAAAGCACTGATCGAAGATTACAATACCCTTCGCGCTCTCGTCTTGTTTGTCTTTAACATGCTTGATTACAACGCCCTTGTGAAGCCTCGTATCCAAGACTGAATTCACAGTGTAACCCAGAGTTCCAAGAGATTTCAAATGTTTTTTCCTGAACTCGTTTAAGAGCTTACAGGGTCCTTGCAAGAATGCAACAGATTTGCCGGGATCCCAATTATAGCGATCGCGAACATTGTACACGAACTCCAATTCGTAGCTTGGATTCTTTTTATCGCCTTTTACAGTTGCAACACCCTTACCCCAGGACGAATACCCACCAATAGCGTAAAACCAGTTCTTGTCGCCTGGCAAATTAAGATTGTAATTGCTGTTACGAAAATTTGATGCTTTTCCAGAAGTTATTTTATAAGTCCCTTGCCCGAGTGTCATAACGAACTGTTTCGCTTGTTTTACCTCGGAGTTATATAATTCCTTCGCAGATTTGACTTCCTCCACCAAACGATGCAACTCAATTTTGAAATCACCCCCTGATTTCCTAAAGTAGTACATCAAATGTGCCGCTGCATTTCGACCAGCATAAACAGAGAAGTGCCCCCAAAAATGCATAAATATGTTCTTACACAACTCCATAAACTTTTCCGGTATGTGGCATCTATACACTCCAGCCCCCGTATCGAATGTAATTTTCGGGTCATCGGTTCCTAATTTATATTCTGCCATACCATGCCTCCTAAAGATGGCAAAAAAAGTCGTAAGAAGTCAATTATCCGTAAGTACCCGACGAACTTCCTTACTACCACTAATGAATGATAAAGAAATTAGGTTTCATCAATCTTTAGTTTCATCCTGTTGCGGAGAAAATAATATAGCCTGATGTGTTTGTCAGCGTAGATATGCTACTTGTCTTCTTAACCAGTTATTTCATTCATGCGTGCTAAGACCAGACAAAGCTCCCTAGCCTTTCTCACGCTGAGCCTTTCCAATTAAGCCAAATCGATAAACAAACTACCTTCTAAGTTTACATGGATAATATCAGCAGCAGGTCGAAATGTCAAAATAAATTAAGCACAAATCGTTAAAATGCCACACCGTTTAGTTATCGGTAGCACAATTGGCCTGGGAGCTTTAACTCTGGTATTTTTGCTTCTCTAATCCATCCTCAGGTGCGATTTGATGACTTGCCAAACGGCTGGGTCTGAAACACCCTCTCCTCTTAAAACGCGTCGAATTTCTTCAGCATCTATGCCGAGAGCGTCAGAAACGCCTTCTTCGTCCAAACCTACTGCCCTGGCTCCCTCCATCGCCGACTCCACTACTTTTTGTTGTTCATCGGGAGTTGGAAATGTATTGATGCCATTTCGGCACTGAAGGCAAAGGTGGAGTTCATAACACTCACGACCATTGCAACTGGTTACTATTGTCCGTGCTTGGCGCACGCCGCATTTTTGGCACAACATCTTTGGAATCTCCGCTTATCCCGGCGCACCGGAATTAAACGTTCTTACTAACGAAATATCAAATCATACCCCCATATCCTACCAAAACGACGCTGAAAATTCTACTTTATTTGGGAAATCCGGGATAATCTACGGCGAATTACAACAGAGGTTTTACGACTAACTCACATCTCTCATGAGACCATAAGATACCATTTAGCAAAAAGTTACATATTTTTTCGGGAAAAAAGGGAAAAAGTTTGACACTCTATCCCAATCGTAGTAGAATTTTTTCTTGTTTTTATAGGAAGTTTCCCGAATGCTGGAGCGATGTGCTCTACTCTGGAAGACTCAAGTCTTCCTGTGAGTAGTCTCAAAATAAGCACCAGTTAGCTGGAAAGTATTTTGTAGGTTTCAGGGCGGCAGGTAAATAACACTCGTCGCACTTGATGTTTATGGGCGATTTTGACCGTGATTATTTAATGTTCTTGGTTTTTTAGTCCGATGTAGTTGGGTCGGCTGTAAAACCAGTGTAGCACAGTAAATCTAATTTGATGAGTGTGCCATGAATGAATCTGACATCCAAAGCCTGCTTTCAGAAGTGAGCGCCGAGTCCCCTTGCGGCGAAGACCTTTCCTACGACGCCTCTTTCCTGGCTCTCGAAGACATGCTGCGAACCAAGGCCGACGGCGGGGTCGTGGCGGGTGTGGAGGAAGCCGTGGAAGAGCCGAACTGGCGGGAGGTTCGTGAAAAAAGTTCCGAGCTGCTAAAGCGCTCGAAAGACCTTAGGGTTGCAATGTACCTTACTATTTCCCTTCTAAAGCAGGAGGGGATCCACGGTCTGCGTGACGGCTTGGCTCTGCTCCACGGATTGCTGGAACGTTTCTGGGACCATCTTTACCCTCAACTTGACCCGGAGGATAATAACGACCCTCTTGAGCGAATCAATATTTTACAATCGTTGTCCCCAACTTCGGTGAACGTACAGGACCCTATGAAATTCAAGCAACGGCTGTCAGAAGTGCCTTTGTGTAATTCAGTTCAGATGGGAAGGTTTAGCCTTAGAGACATCCAGGTTGCAAAAGGAAAGATTGCGGTTTCAGATAACCAGAGAGCAAACGCTCCCGATACGGCAGTAATTGATGCGGCATTTCAGGATACCGCAACGGATGAGCTCCTGGCAACATCCCAAGCCACCCAAGAAGCTATTGAACATATCGCCGCTATAATGAGTGTGTTCTCTGAACGCGCTTCTCAAGGCCAGACTCCGGACGTTAGTGGTTTCCGAGCAGTTCTTGGAAATATCCAAAAACGTGTGCAGGAATATCTGGCAAAGCGGGGGCATGGTGTAGCTGTCGATGAGGGCGCTGCAGTAGCTGGTACCGAACAAAAGAAAGGCGCAATATCACTTTCGGGTGATATCCAATCCGCCCAAGAAGCCCTTTTGGCTCTCGATAAAGTCATTCAGTATTTTGAACGTCACGAACCATCCAGCCCGGTACCCCTGCTTCTGCGCAGAGCGCAAAGATTAGTCTCGAAGAGCTTTTTGGAAGTCGTTAAGGATTTTTGCCCGGATGGCATGAGCCAAGTTGAAATGATTGGCGGAGTTAGCAGTAGTGATTCCGGTACTGGTCAATCGGGTTAGTAACCAATATTCTGCTATTCTGCAGGTTTAAGATTGCCGACGATTTCGGCGCTAAGTATTTCTTGTTGAGAAAGGAGTAAGCATGGCAAAAAAGAAGAGTAGTCAAAAATTCATAGCTCGTAACCGAGCCCCCCGTGTGCAGATAGAGTATGATTTGGAGCTGTACGGTGCAGAGAAAAAAATCAACCTACCTTTCGTGATGGGTGTGATGGCTGATTTATCCGGTAAGCCGGCAGAAAGTTTACCTGGCGTTGCAGACCGCAAGTTCCTTGAGATTGATGTAGATAATTTTGACGAACGGCTCAAAGCAACGAAACCCCGAGTTGCCTTTCAAGTACCTAACACACTTACGGGCGAAGGCAATCTGAGCGTCGATATCAGCTTTGAGAGTATGGAAGATTTCTCCCCAGCGGCTGTGGCGCGTAAGGTTGACGCTTTAAACAAGCTGCTGAAGGCCCGGACGGAATTGTCAAACCTCTTGTCGTACATGGATGGTAAAAGTGGTGCCGAAGAGCTGATGGCGAGGGTCCTTAAAGACAAGGCCCTGCTAGGTGCCCTGACTTCTGCACCAAAACAGGAAGCTGAACCTACTGACACTGCTAAGGAGGAACAGTCCAATGGCTAAAGAGAAAGAAAAAGAAGAAGCACAGGCCCCTGAGGCTGTGGCAATAGAACCAAGTGAGTTCGACTTACTCCTAAAGAAAGAGTTTAAACCGAAATCCGACCACGCAAGAGAGGCCATCAATTCTGCAGTGCGAACCTTAGCTGAACAAGCCCTGGCAGAAACAGCGCTCATTTCCGAAGATGCGGTCAGCTCAATTGAAGCGATTATTGCTGAGATAGATATGAAGTTGTCTGAGCAGATTAATTTAATCATGCATCACGAGGACTTTCAAGCACTTGAGGGTACCTGGCGAGGCATGCATCATCTCGTAAATAACACAGAAACGGACGAAACGCTGAAGATACGTGTGCTGAACCTCCCCAAGAAAGACTTGGCAAAGACCATTAAGAAGTATAAAGGTACAGCCTGGGACCAAAGCCCGCTTTTCAAGAAACTATACGAAGAAGAGTTCGGTTCACCGGGCGGCGAACCATATGGCTGCCTCATGGGTGACTATTATTTTGATAACAGTCCGCCGGACGTTGAAATACTTAACGGGATGGCCCAGATTGCCGCTGCGGCCCACGCCCCGTTTATAAGCGCGGCCGCCCCTACCCTGATGAATATGGATTCCTGGCAGGAGCTTAGTAATCCTCGCGACCTGACTAAAATTTTCCAAACTGCGGACTATGCCCCATGGCGGTCTCTGCGTGAGTCTGAAGATTCCAGGTACATCGGCTTAACGATGCCGCGATTTCTCGGCAGGATACCTTACGGCGCCAAAACGAATCCTCTCGAAGACTTTGATTTTGAAGAGGAGACCGCTGGAGGCGAGCACTCAAAATATCTTTGGACAAACGCAGCCTATGCAATGGGCGTGAATATTAACCGGTCCTTTAAGCAGTTTGGGTGGTGTGCGAGTATCCGCGGAGTCGAGAGCGGCGGAATAGTCGAAGGTCTGCCCTGCCATACTTTCCCAACCGATGATGGTGGGGTGGATATGAAATGCCCAACGGAGATTGGTATCACAGACAGACGGGAAGCGGAATTAGCGAAGAACGGCCTGATGCCGTTGTCACACTGGAAGAACGAGGATTATGCGGCATTTATCGGGGCCCAGTCGCTGCAAAAGCCGGCCGAATATGACGACCCTGATGCAACGGCAAACGCAAATCTTGCGGCAAGATTGCCGTATCTGTTCGCAACTTGTAGATTTGCGCATTACCTCAAATGCATCGTACGCGATAAAATCGGGTCTTTCAAGGAGCGCGAGGATATGGCAACCTGGCTTAATAAATGGATAACGCAGTACGTTACCAGCGATGCTCACGCCTCTGAAGAGGTCAAGGCGAAGTATCCTCTGGCAGCGGCGGAAGTTGTGGTTGACGAAGTGGAAGGAGACCCAGGCTATTACTCTGCCAAATTCTATCTGAGGCCGCATTACCAACTCGAGGGATTGTCTGTTTCGCTGCGATTGGTATCCAAGCTGCCTTCGGCTAAGGGTGGAGGTTAATAGATTAACCTAACATAAATGGAATTCTCCTAAAGTGTTTTAGGTAGTTAAGGTAAGAATCGGAACCAAAGAGAATTACTTTGTTTTGTAAGGAGTTGATAAGATGGCTTTTGATTGTTTTTTGAAGATTGAAGGAGTGCCAGGTGAAAGCACTGATGACAAACACAAGGATTGGATTGAGCTGCTGTCGTACAGTCACGGCCTTTCGCAGCCGACTTCGGGAGCAGTAAGCAGCGGCGGAGCGCGTTCTTCTGAGCGATGCGACCATCAGGATTTCTCCGTTGTGAAGACGCTCGACAAAGCCTCGCCCAAGCTGAATCTTTTCTGCTGCAACGGCACTCACATCAAAAAAATTAATGTCGAGCTCTGCCGTGCCACTGGCGAAAAGCAGAAATACATGGAATACATATTAACAGATTCGATCGTCTCGTCAGTCCGCCCAGGGGGCTCAGCTCAGGGTGGTGAAGCTCTACCTCTTGAAGAAGTTAGTTTCAACTACGGCAAAATCGAATGGGTCTATACTGAAACGGACCACGAGACAGGCAAGCCGAAGGGCGACATTTCCTCCAATTGGGACCTGGTCGCCAACAAGGGCGCCTAATACCGCCGTATTGGGCATTGAAGGCTAATGTTCAGTCACTGGCTCGTTCTCTTAGATAGCACCAAGAGGAACGGTGAGTTCGGTCCAGCGACGGAGGCTTATTATCATGCAAGCAGAAGAATTACTGCAAGCTGGCCAGCTTACTGAGGCGCTTGCTGTTCTGGAAGATGAGATACGCTCCGACCCTGCTAATGCCAAGCTCCGGGTTTTCCTTTTCCAGTTGTTATCCGTTCTGGGAGATTGGGAGCGAGCACTGAACCAGCTAAACGTGGCGGCGGAGCTCGACCCCATGAATTTGCTCATGGCTCAGGTATGCCGAGCAGCGCTCAATTGCGAGGCGCTGCGGGCTGAGATATTTGCCGGCAAACGCTCACCGCTCATTTTCGGCGAGCCTGCTGAGTGGATTAGCTGGTTAGTACAGGCCAACCAAATGACTGCGGAAGGAAAATACAAGGCGTCTCAGAAACTCCGAGAGCGCGCATTTGAAACGGCAACTGCCATTGCGGGTTCTATTGATGGTCAGCCTTTCGAGTGGATTTGTGACGCTGATTCCAGGCTTGGCCCGGTACTCGAGGCTATTTTTGACGGCAAATACTACTGGGTGCCTTTCACAGCTATAAAGCGAATCCAAATTGAACCGCCGGCCGACCTGCGCGATGTAGTCTGGCTTCCCGCCCACTTCACCTGGGTCAACGGTGGTGAAACGACCGGCCTGATACCAACACGGTACCCAGACTCGGAAACCAGCGAAGATAGTGCTATTCTACTGGCGCGCAAGACCGATTGGGTTGAACAACCGGGCGAGCTGTACCTTGGCTTGGGACAGCGCATGTTTGCCACCGACAAGGATGAATTCCCGCTGCTCCAGATACGACAAATAGATTTGGACCACCCAGAAACAGACCAACAAGGTGGTGAAACAAATAATGGCTGAACTTACACCAATGGATCGTCTGCAACCATGCCTGCTTGATCGCCTCACCGATGACGAGCCAGGGGTGAGTAAGGAAAGCCGCGACCAACGCGTAGTATCAATACGAAGATACAAACGTGCAGTACTTCGCGACTTGGAGATGATATTAAATACTAAGAGACACCCATTGCACGACAACATATATGAGTTTAGCGAAGCAGCACGGTCTGTGCTAAACTACGGTATACCCGATGTATGCGGTGCAACTATCTCAGTAATCAGTCCGGCTGAGTTTGAATCACAAGTGAAGCAAGCCGTTCTATCTTTTGAGCCGCGAATTTCGCGTAAACAACTGTCTGTTCGTATTGTCACTCCACTGGATTCGGCAAACATCCGTACCATCTCGTTCGAAATAGAGGGTGAGCTGTGGGCACAACCGTTGCCGGACCATCTTTTTGTTAAGACAGAAGTCGATTTGGAAACCGGTCACCACAAATTTAAGGGTGAGCCAAGTGGATAGACGTCTACTGGACTTGTACAATCGCGAACTTGCGCATCTTCGTGCAATGGGAGCGGAGTTCGCAAAGGAGTTCCCGAAAATAGCAGGCCGCCTTGGTGGACTGGATGAGTTTCAACCGTGCCAGGACCCTTTTGTTGAACGATTGCTTGAGGGGTTTGCTTTTCTTTCTGCGCGAGTGCAGCTCAAACTCAATGCAGAGTTTCCGAGGTTTACACAGTCTTTGCTCGAAACCATCTATCCCCACTATTTGGCACCCACACCATCTATGTGTACTGTCCAGTTCAAGCCAGACCTTAATGAGAGTGGATTAGCTGATGGCTTTTTAATTCCCCGCGGCTCTTCGCTTTACAGCACTCTGGGCAAAACGGACCAAACCAGATGCGAATACCGTACTGCACATGACGTGACCCTCTGGCCCATTCAGGTGAATGAGGCAAATTACTATACACGCGAGTTGGCCTCGCTCGAAGTCCCTAACCTTTCCAATGTCAAAGCTGGAATTAAAATCCGGATCCAATCCACCGCGGGGCTTAATCTTAGCGAGTTGAAACTGGATTCTTTGACCTTGTATCTTATGGGAGCCGGCGAGATCCCGATGCATTTGTACGAACAGTTTTTTGCAGATGCCGTGGCGGTTGTGGCCCAACCAACGACTAAGCCCATAAAGTGGCAAAAGGTCATTGATGCTTCTTGTATTCGGCGTGTAGGTTTCGAAAATAAACAAAAACTACTACCTTACGATGCGCGATCTTTTCAGGGATATCGTCTTTTGCACGAGTACTTTGCATTTCCTCAAAGATTTATGTTCGTTGAACTTACAGATTTGAGTGCTGCAATCCAAAGCTGTGATCAAAATCAATTGGACCTCATCATCTTGTTCCGAGAATCGAATATTGAACTTGAGGGTGCAATCAATGCTGATAATTTCGGATTGTTCTGTTCGCCGGCAATCAACCTGTTTGAAAAACGGCTGGACCGCATACTCGTTTCAGACAAAGTCTTTGAGTTTCATGTTGTTCCGGACCGAACCAGAGCACGGGACTTCGAGGTTTACAAGCTTACCAAGGTAATGGGTTATGGGGCCCTGTCAGACCAGCTACAAGAGTTTCTTCCTTTTTATTTAGCGAAAGATCTGGGAGACAGCCGTACAGGCGGCTATTATGTCACGAACCGAGTTCCAAGGCCCCAGTCACAGGATGCAAGGTTGCAAGGCCGAAGATCGAGAAGTTACACAGGCAGCGAAGTTTACATATCTCTTGTTGATTCAACCGCCGCACCGTATAGTACCGATCTAAAGCAGTTAGGCGTTGAGGCCCTGTGTACAAACCGTGATCTGCCCCTCCATATGCCAATCGGACTGGGAAGCTCCGACTTTACTATGGACAAGACAGCGCCTTGCACATCGATTCGCTGCATTGGGGCCCCAACCTTGCCCAGGCCATCTCACGCCGAGGGGGAAATTGCGTGGCGCATTATTAATCACCTGTCACTAAACTATCTTTCGCTTACCGATACTGATGAGCGTGAAGGTGCGTCAGCACTCCGCGACCTTTTGCGACTATATAGTGACACCGGTGATCTGCAAACTCACAAGCAAATTGATGGTATCAAATCGATAGGTTGCAAGCCGATCACTCGTAGAATCACAACATCGGGATCAATGGCGTTTGCACGCGGGTTGGAGGTAAGAGTAACTCTCGAAGAAGCGGCATTCGAGGGGAGTGGGGTGTTCCTGCTTGGTGCTGTTCTTGAACAATTTTTTGCCAAATATGTTTCGATTAATTCTTTTACCGAAACCGTAGTGAACACAGTTGAACGTGGAGAGATTATGCGATGGAAAATGAGAGACGGCTTGCGTCCAATTCTTTAACGCAGGCATTACGGGACAAACCCTATAGTTTCGACTTTTTCCAAGCGGTGCGACGTCTCGAGTGCGCCCACCCGGATCTGCCGCGGATCGGACATTCACAGCGGCCTCAGTATGATCCCGTCAGATTCTCCCAAAATGTGTCTTTAGCGTTTACGCCTTCATCCATCGAAGCCTATTCCGAAGCTACAGACGAATATCCCAGCCGGATGGTCGTTAATTTTTTCGGACTTCTCGGTACAAACGGGCCTCTGCCTCTGCCTATAACTGAATATGTCCATGACCGATTACAAAACCATAAAGACAAAACACTTGCAAGCTTCCTTAATGTTTTTAATCATCGAATGATATCTCTTTTCTATCGCGCATGGGCATGTAACCAGCAAAGTGTGAGCCATGATCGTACAGAAAAGGACCCGTTCGCAGTTTACATCGGGAGTCTATTTGGAATAGGAGAAGATTCATTTCGTAACAGAGATGCTGTCCCTGACGTCGGGAAACTTCACTATTCCGGGCGTCTTGCTTGCGAGACCAATAACGCCGAAGGCTTGCGAGAAATTCTCCAGGACTATTTTGGAATAACGGTATATATTGAAGAGTTTGTTGGACAGTGGATCGACATTCCACAAGAGCATTGTTGCCGATTAGGAAAATCTGTCGAAAACGGAAAGATGGGATCCACATTGATTATAGGGTCTCGTTTTTGGGAGTGTCAGCAAAAATTTAAGATTAGGTTTGGGCCTATGCGTTTTTCTGAATACCAGCGTATATTACCGGGGGGCGATAGTATTCTGCGGCTTATCGCATGGGTCAAGAATTACATCGGAGATGAATTGAGCTGGGAGCTTCAGTTGATATTAAGAGCTATAGAGGTTCCAAGTATTTGTTTGGGGAAAATGGGCCAATTGGGATGGTCGACATGGCTTAGGAGTAAGAAGTTTGAAAAGGATGCGGATGATCTTGTACTGAGAAATTTGGTTGCCTAACATATTTCCATAAATGCGGTGTTCCACTAAGAACTAAATTTGCACTTACAATTATTGTTGACAATGCGAAAAAACTGGAGATAATAGTCTTTATTTAGATACCATATTCTGTTCCGAGAGGACTGAAAAACTGTGTCTGCGAAGAATAATAAAAAGTTGGAAAACTACATTCGCGAGACGACAAATCGTCTTCGTTTGATCCAGGTGGATTTCGCAGACCAGAGCGACCAAACCAGAACTGAGTACCTCTGTGAGGAGGTTGAACGGGCTTTGAAAATGGTCCTGCCCGATGAGCGGAATGAATTCTTGGAAAGATTGACGGCAAGATTTCCCACCTTGAACTTTAGTACTCAGCCGATATTGGAAGAACGAGAGGCTAAGGGTAGCTCCACAATTGAGGTTGGTAAGCTAAGCGACCCCGATTTTCTTATCCGCAGCCTTCTCGAAATCGCCCCGACACTTTCTAACGACCAGAAAAAAAATGTCATCAAAAGCCTGCAAGAAGGAGAATTAGAGCCACAAATCCGACAGGATTATTCTGATGAATCAATTCAAAAACTGAAGGCCAAGCTTCAGCTTGATGATAGGCAGTCTTTCGATACCAACCGGCTTACCGAAATGATTATCTTACTTGTTGACTTCGTGTACAGGCTTGAGCCTTTGGTTTGGAACACATGGCGCAAATTGTCACCTCGGTCAACCATTTGTCCGCCCGGCGATCTGAAGAATGCCATAGGACAGTTCATGTACAATGACTCCAAAGTGTCTCGGGAGCAAGTTAATAGTGACCTTAAAGAATTGCAACGACTTGTTGCAGCTATTACCACAGCAGTTGGTCGAGTAGGTGGTCAGTTCGCCAAAAGTCATCTCGCCAAGTTTTCGCCTTCCGAGATTTCAGCCTTGGTCCGAATGGAACATAAAAGTGTTCTTGTTAGTCACGAAGTCAAATGCTGGCGAAAATATATCGAACTGGCGGATACATTGACCGAAGACACCATCGAGACGGAGATAAGAAAGGCCATCGTTGACTATGTGGAGTCTTTAGTGAAAAGAACGAGTCGGTGACCTTAATATGGGGTAGTACGTTATGACGATAAAAGGCCAAATTCATTGGTGCGAAGGTCTCTTCCTTCAACCTCACCATCTCCAGTCCATGCAAAGGTATATCCTCGAGAATTTTACAAGGGAACGCCGTTTGTGTTGGAGCTATCCCTATGGTGTGATAGAGGCAAAAGTTTCTGACGACCAGTTGGAAAATATGCGAGTTTCATTTGACCGACTCCGGGCTATAATGCCCAGCGGGCTTGAAGTGAACGTCCCTGATAATGCCCATCTTCCATCGCTTGACATAAAAGAAGCATTTGCATCGAGCAGCGGTCCATTAAACATCAGTCTTGGTGTGCCGGTGTGGTACCCTTCTCGAGGCAATGTCATTGAAAAAGGTAGTGAAGACTGGCGTACCAAGCATACATATCGAGTAGTTGAGGTCGAAAGGCCCGATGAAAACACGGGTGAAAATCCACAGCCAATCCTTGTTCGCCAGATAAACGCCAGGCTTTTGCTTGGCACTGATGACCGCTCAGACCTCGAAGTATTACCGTTGCTGCGGATTGTCCACGCTGCGGGTGAGGATATCGGTTTGCCTCGTAGAGACTCGGCATACATTCCCCCATGTCTTATCATTAGCGGCTCACCCGTATTGAGCGAGCTGCTTCGAGATATAACTAACCAGGTTATGGCCAGCCGGAATGAATTGGTAGTCCAAATTAACCGCGGCGGCTTTAGCATTGAAAACATACGCGGTATTCAATTCGAGCAAATGCTCCGTCTCAGAACGCTCAATCGGTTCAGCGCCAGCCTTAGCTCTCTTATCCATGCCCCCAGCGGTGTTACACCATTCGGAATGTATATAGAGCTTAGACAACTACTTGCTGAACTTGCTGCATTGCGTCCCGACCGGGACCAGTTCGAGATTCCTGAATACGACCATGACAACCCGGCAATTGCCTTCAACGAGGTTACTACCAGGATTCGGGCGCTGCTCAAGGGCGTAGTTCAGGCCCGATTTCTTAAAGTTCCCTTTACGATGGATCAAGAGCAAAAAATCTTGGCAGCAACTCTCAGTGACGAAGCATTATCCTTGCCAAATGAGTATTTTCTTGCTATCAAAACAAAGCAAGACCCTTCGGAGCTGGCGAAATTGGTCCTGGACCGCGATAAATTTAAACTTATGCCGCAGAGTCTTGCAAATCAGCGAATCTTCGGTGTGAAACTTGCCCAAGAATTGTATCCACCCGTTGAACTTCCAGCACAGGTAGGACTTCATTATTTTCGGGTGATGCGGAGTGAAAGTGTGCGGCTCTGGGAGAGGATAGTACAGGAGAAAGCTGTTGCTGTGCGATGGCCGGGAATTGAATCTTCTGACTTTGATGTCACGCTATATATGACTGTTCCGGATACGGAGGCATAACAAATGACACTGCTTGAATTATGTGAGCCGCTTTTCCAATATGTATGCCGGCTCAATCGGTTATCTCGCACGGGTTGTACTCTGGAAAAGGACCAAGTACGCAACGACATCAAGAAAATATTCGACGAGATGAGAGCACATGCTTTAGCCAATCCAGAATTGATCTCTCAGCACGAAAAGATTGAGTTACCTTTGCTTTTCTTTGTTGACTTTATGATTAAAGAGAGCAAACTACCTTTTGCTTACGACTGGTACGAGCTGGGTCGTGAAAGAAATGAGTTAGCCGGAGATGAGAAGTTTTTTGACCTGCTGGATGAAGACCTTGCTGATCCGAGTAACGCTGCAACTGAAAGGTTAGTGATATTTTACACTTGTATAGGTTTGGGATTTACAGGCGTTTATGCCGGACAGCCGGAAAGTATCCAGAGGTTAATGTCGAAAATTTCTGCTCGCATTTCTGGTATGATGGATGCCGATGAAAAGTCTTACATTTGCCCGGAGGCCTATGAAAATGTAGACGATAGAGATTTCGTTGAGCCACCAAGTACAAAGTTAGTAGGTATCGGAATCACCTTAATAGGTCTCATTGTTGTTTGGAGCATAGCGTATTTTTGCTTGCTCAAATGGACATTAGATGATGTGACTAATTCGCTTGATACGATAATTGAACATGAAAAGTCGGCCTATGTCACTGAGTGACATATAAAAATATCAAGTAGACCATAATTTGTGTGATTACTAATATGAATCCAAGAATTTCAAGCTTTATGAACCTTCCGACGCCCATCAAGGTCGGACTATTGGTAGTGTCCGGCGGCGGTATTATGACGGCAATGTGGTATGTTTTTCCCCCCCGGATGCTCTGGGTCGTGTTTATAGGAATTGCCATTATAATCTTGCTTCTTTTGCTATACCGGTACCTGCTAAAATGGCAGAAGAAACGCAGGGCGGCCCCAATGGAACGCGGCATTGTTGATAGTGCTGCGACAGCACCACAGGGAATTAGCGAAGCTGCACACATGGCCCGCGTGGATGATTTGCGGAAAAAATTTGAAAATGGTATCGAGAAATTCCGCGCTGCCGGCAAGAACCTCTATGACTTTCCATGGTATATGATTGCTGGTGAACCCGGTTCAGGAAAGACTGAAGCTATACGTCATTGTAATATCGGTTTTCCCCCAGGCCTACAGGACCAGTTTCAAGGAGCAGGTGGTACAATTAACATGAACTGGTGGTTCACCGATCACGCTGTCATTCTTGATACGGCGGGCCGCTTGATGTTCGAAGAGGTAGAAACAGGGGGCTCAAGTGAATGGAGAGAGTTCCTGACGCTGCTGAAAAAGTCTCGCCCGCGTTGCCCGGTCAACGGCGTATTTTTAGTAATTCCTTCTGATAGTCTTATTAAAGATACTGCTGATGAAATTGAGCAAAAAGCCTCCAAGATTGCCAAGCAGTTTGATATTATCCAGCGATCTCTGGATGTCCGGTTTCCCGTTTTTGTGATCGTTACTAAAAGCGACCTGATTAATGGATTCCGTGATTTCTTTGATAACCTGGAAGACCCACAACTTCAGCACCAGATAATGGGCTGGTCCAACCCGGAACCGCTCGATGAGCCATATAATCCTGGTTTTATTGACCAGCACTTGAAAACAATTCAGGGCCGTCTTTACCGGCGCAGACTTGCATTACTTCAGGATATAATATCCGGATCCGATGAACCTGGAGCCGAAAAGATGTGCCAGACAGACACGTTGTATGCATTCCCTCAAAGTCTTACTAAAATCGCTCCGCGAATGGCCCGATACCTCGAGTTGGTCTTCAGTGTCGGCAGTCAGTGGTCTTGCAAGCCGCTTTTCTTCCGCGGTATCTACTTCACCTCTTCAATGCGAGAAGGCTCAGCTTTGGACGAAGACCTCGCCGAATCAGTAGGAGTGCCGGTTGATTCTCTTCCAGATGGACGAGTATGGGAACGCGACAGGGCGTATTTTCTCAGGGACCTTTTTATGAAAAAGGTTTTCCGAGAAAAGGGGCTGGTTACACATGCAACGAATGCGAAAAAGTTACATTCGCGACGAAAAGCCACAGTTTTATTTTCGGCCGCTGCCAGCGTGATTCTACTTCTCATCTTCACTATCTACATAGCTATTTCGTTTAATAGGGATGTCGGCAAGATGGAAGGTTATTTGACAACCTCAGCGAACTTAATCTCTAATATCTCTCAAGGAAAACCGAATGAGCTACAAGTGCTAAAGAGCGAGGGGGAAGATAGTTATAGATATATCGGAAAAGCCGGGGTACCTGGAGGGGACGCTACAAGACTCAACTTTTCCGCACAGCTTGCCGACTCAGTAGCCGGATGGAAGATACCTTGGATTTTTGCTCCGGCAGCTAAGTTTCTAAAGGGTATTGAAGTAGAAAGCCTGAACAAGGCCCAGGGTATTGTTTATGAGGAAGGTGTCCTACGCCCGTTCCTGGATGCGGCCGGAGACATAATGGAGACACAAGAAAATGGTAGTTGGACACTTCAAGACGTTGAGACCAAGGCCTTGCGTCAATTAATTCGAATCAAAACAGCGAAACCCTTGAATGAAGAAGGTGAATATTCTACTCAAACTTTCTTAGACCCCCTCTTTGGATATGTTTTTAAACACGACCCTAACCAAATTCAAAAGTTCAAGGATGATAAGGCCGAACTACATCGGCCACTTGGGATGATCTATGCTCGGATTAACGGTAAGAGTAAGCTTAGAGCCTGGCCTCCTTTATTTCGGACAAAAGATCCTAATTCTCAATACCTCGAAATCGCAATAGAACATGGTATAAAACTTTTCAATGAATATTGGAACGATCCGAACCGCTTGGGAGCACAAAATCGAGACTACGCCCAGGTCCAGACCATAAGTGACCTCAAAGATGCTCTTGAAAAATTCAATACTGCTGAAGCCCGTATTTTAGCTCTTGGTGATGAACTTGCTCCCAAATCAGACAATCACTATACAGTTGAACAATCGAATAAATTTACCAGTAACTGGAACGAAAGCTTTGAGAATCTCAAAAGAGCCAAGGAAAGTATTGACAATTATGTTGTTACCCTCAAAAATCCACAATCACTTGTACCTCTGTGGGCCGAGCAGACAAAGCGTGCCCTACAGGATGTCAGCAAAAATTACGAGTTCCTTCTTAGCGACTTAAAGGACGTCAATGAGGCCGAGCACGTGTTCCTTGGTAATATGCGGGGCGAGCTTGAGAATGCTCTTGAGAGAATAAAAAACAGACTAAGTGAGAGCGGCTTTGGACAAGAGCTTGCTCGGTTTGATAAAGAATTTTATGCCGAGGTTCCGCGCGACCCAAGGAGAGGACGTTTATATGCAATCCGCTACGAAATATATTCGGAGGCGAATGAACAACTTAACGCGACAAAGTCCATCTCCAATATCGTAGATGAGGTGGTTGGAGCCATTTCAGAGGCGGAGGAAGCATTCACAGAAGCAAGTCGTAATATAGGCAAGTTACGAGACTATGATCCCAACCCCGCTGTTTCTCGTTTCCAGGAAGCATCTGCTATTTCCACCTTGGCCCTTGCCTTAGCTCAGCAAAGACAACTTTATCAAATCATGAAAAGCAGCTTAGATGCAGCTCCTAAGAACATCGAAGATCTCGAGAAGTTAATAGAAAAAGAAAGTAAATGGGATTGGGCAAACATTTCAACAACAATTATCGACAGGAGATATGATCCGAACGCCGCCGCAGCTATGCTCGGTGCCTGGAAATCTTTTGGAGATATATTAGAAAAACAGTTGAGCCAGGAAACAGGCCTCAAAAAAGAGTACACGGCTGCAAACGGAACTTACACAAAATATGCAGAACAGTACCTGCGTTACTGGTTCAAAACAGTGCCTAATCGTGTGATTGAGGACAAGGCCAAACGTGATTCGGAGCGATACGAGAATGTGGTAGCTACTGAAGTGTTAGACGAGCTGCGAGTTGGTATTGGTGAGCCGCTCGAAGCGGTTCTTACCGAGCTTGATAAGTATAAGTTTGTCCCACCTGACAATAATGACATCCAGCTATTCAGCAGGAATTTGAATAAAGTCAAACGAGAAAAGTATGATACTACAAATATATTCCGGCGGGTGCTTGACAATTGGACAGAATTGAAGGGTAATCCCGAGACAAAACGTAGAACCGTATTGAGCTTGCGGCCGGCCGCTTTCCGTGATAGTTATGCGCCTTTTTCTTATAAGTCACCAGCACAATTTGTAGACATGTACTTGGTCAAACTGACCTGCAGCCTATTACGTCAACTAACATCACAGGTGCAAAGCGAGAAAACAGAAGCACTTAATGAGCTAAGAAAGCATAGCAGCAAATTTCCCTTGGAGCCGGACAGCAAGGATGATTTGATGGAAGATGATTTTACCAGGTTGCGTTTGTTGTTTGATAGAACTTATTCGCAGAGAAGTTTTCCCGATGGGACGATCGGAGCTGGCCAGAAGACAGACATTGATGAGGTAGATATAGAACTTAAGCGATTACAGGAACCATTAGTAGAATCTCAGAAGAAATTAGTCGAGATGGGGCAAATCGAGCAAATCTTCGGGGGGCTCCCTAAAAGTGGAAGTCCATGCTATTGCAGGATAAAACTTCTGAGTGAGAAGACACAGCGTAGTCTTCTGCAGAAGGACGAAGTTCCTTTGTCTGACTACCTCACAGAATTAAGGTTTGTCCAGGGAACTCGCCAGAGCGAGCGGTTTAACACGCGTTCGGGGGAGAATTTGAACGTATGTACGGTTAAATATCCCGGACCACAGCTTAATGTCGAATTTTACCAGTATCCATCTGACCCCAAACCGCTTAAGGATAAGATTTTAAAATTCCCGGAACCATGGGCATGTCTTAGAATGTTGCGTCAGGCTTTTGACAATCAGAAAAAAGGATATATCAGACTTAATGTTGACAACAAAGATAATTTGGGGGGGGTATTATATTTGCTCCTTGAATTCTTCAATGACAGTGATTGCAAACAGCCGGTCGATCCGAATTTTATAGAGGCAATAACTGGTTCCTGAAACCGTAACATGGATAATAACCGAAGCAGCAGGTATTGATTTAGCGAGACGAAGGCATTGAGCTCTCCTCTTAAAAGATTCGCAAGGCGTTTCATTCCGAAGGGAAAGGATGCCTCATCCGAAAGAGTTTTTGTTGCCGCATTCGGCAAACACCCTGGTTGGGATGACCACATTGATGATATTGGTCTCGAAACTGACATTATTATCGCTGCAAAACGTATTCTTTATGTTCAGGGTGTTGGCGGCAACATTGACTCCGGAAGCTGGGATAAGCTCCAGGAAAATCAGCCAATCGAAGAATTCAAACATACGCTCGTGTGGTGTATTGATGGTAACTTAATTGTTGGGCGCTTGTGGTCTTCTCGGGATGGTAAGGGACGTACAAGTTATCCAATGGTGGTTTGCGTTCAGTGTTGTCAATTGCCACTGGAGTGGGTGCTAAAAAATATCTTGCCGCTTTTGGAAAGAGTCGAAAAAACTTGTGCTGCAACGACTTCTGCGGCTGACGTCCGATTGACCATCGAAAACGCCCAAAAGGAGCTTCGCCAATTAACTCAACAATGTGAGCCTTCGCCCATTTTGCCGGCTGTTCGCACGGACGTAATGGCGAAGCTTACCGAGTACCCGGAAATGGGAGGCCCAAATCATCAAGGTCTTCTACGTATCCTGTATCATATCGAGCGCGAAATTGCACAAGATCATCTTGATACTTCTAAGGGCAAGGCCTTCCGACCAACGTTGCTGCGTGTCCCCATTTCTCCACCTTCTGTCATAGAAAGTGTGCCTCTGTGGATTAATTTTCTGCTTACGAAATTTGGCATCAATACATCTGTTCTTATGCTAATGCCCCTACAAAAGCAGTGGATGGACATAATTATAGGTGAGCCAACACATTTGCAATTGTATTGCCTGCGGGCTTCCCTCAGGGTAATCCCCCTTACGAGCAGTATCCCATACAACCTGAGTCCGGAGTTTATCGAACGAGCCAAGCAGCTTATAGAGGATTCGCGAGGTGGTGATTGAGGCAGAGTTCTCAGAGGACAACCTAACCTGTGTAATTCACTACACTGTGCAGAGATGTGGAGCCTTGCCTGCTGTTATACCAATTTTATTTATTGATTGCCGATTACCTATTCTTGTCATTCCTGCGCAAGCAGGAATCCAGGGCCTTTCAATTAGTATTATGTTCAATTCTTTCGTCAATTTTTAACTGCAATTGGTATTATTTAATTATTCCAGAAATTTAACTGCTGCTTTGTTCAGAAGCCCCTGGAGGTTATCACAAGCTACTGCCATCGCCCGGCCAGTGGGGCGCTCGGTTCAG
>Ga0315537_1000219_pt1 | contig 42246 bp, 51 predicted proteins | sample SalMarSW160270MG_FD_203091 | JGI IMG/M metagenome (GOLD analysis project Ga0315537, IMG submission 203091) | Salt marsh sediment microbial communities from the Plum Island Ecosystem LTER, Massachusetts, United States - Salt Marsh Sediment SW1602-70 ... | reverse complement strand
TGAGGAGAAAGTTTTCTTGGTTGCAGAAGGTATATTGGAAAGAAAATGTTGTGTGGTCGCCAGGATATTTTGTTTCAACAATTGGAGTAGATGAAAAGGTAATATTAGAATATGTGAAATGGCAAGCGGGCCAGGATTTAGGTCAAGCGCAGCTTGAGTTATTTTAAGTGCCACGGCTTTAGCCGTGGGTATCTACGTGAGCATCTCTGAATTTAAGCCAGGCTTCTTGTGATAACTTCAATTTTTCTAAAAACTCCTTTTCGTCGTTATACAATTTAAGTATCTGCTGGTATACCTCGTTTAGTTCTGCTTCAGCTTTCTCTAGCTCTTCACCTGCAGATTGATTTAATTCAAATTGTGTTTGTGCAATGATGAAAGAAGGAAAGAATAATAAAGTTATTAATACTAAGAAGGCAATTTTTCTCATAACATCTCCTTATTTTAAACATATAATATACGAAATTCCTGTTTGCTCTTAGAACAGATAAAGTTAAGCATATTTACAATATGTTGGCAAGAAAGAAATCCTTTAAAAATAAAGCTGGGGAAGGTATACTACCGCGACATGAAAGACGTGCCTCAAAGCCCGCTCGACGCCCTCTATGGGAAGCGGGAGAAAGAGAGCTTTCCTGAAAGCGAGGCCCAATTTTAGCTTGACAAGGCTTATATTGTGATTTAATGTACAAACTGCTGTGTTTCGTCAGACATCTCTTAAAAGAAAAATCTACAAGGGGGTGCATGTATGAGTGATAAAGTTGCTATTATCGGAGTAGGGCAGAGTGCCTTTGTCCGCGGGTATCCGGGCTCCATACGGGAGTTGGCCTACGAAGGATTCAAAGAGGCGATGCAGGATGCCAAGCTTGAGGTCAAGGATATCGACGCCTCCCTTATCGCCTCGGCCCCGGAGTACGATCGTCAGCGCTCACCGGCAGGGGTTATCGCTGAGTACCTCGGTCTTATCCCCCAGCCTACTTGCTACATTGAGACCGTCTGCTCGTCCAGCAGCATGGGCGTTTTGATGGCCTACTCCATGATCAAGGCCGGACTCTACGATACGGTCGCGGTTGTCGGCTTCCAGAAGATGTCCGAGATCTCCTCCATGGAGGTCCAGGAGCGGATGGGTCGCGGTGCCGATATCCAATGGGAGTCTCCCTTCGGGACGATGATGCCTGCCTACTACGCCATGTACGCCCGGGCCTATATGGACGCCCATGGCTTGAAGCTTGAAGATTTAGCGAGTGTCAGGGTCAAGGCAGCCACCTACGGGCAGATCAACGAGAAGGCGGTCTACCGGAAACCGGTTGCATTGGCGGATTTTGTCCCTGATCCGGACAACCGGATGGCGGGTCCGGTGGCCTCGCCGCTTCGCGTCGGGGACTGCTGCGCCAACGCCGACGGTTCCTCGTGCATCATTTTGGCAAGCGAAAAGCGGGCCAAGGCCGTGACCAAAAAGCCGGTCTGGGTCCTGGGTCTCGGCGCCGCCTCCGAAGCGGTCAACATGGCGGGAAGGCCTGATCTCACCCGCGGCCTGCGCGTTGGGATCGAGGCGGGAAAGAAGGCCTACAAGATGGTCGGGATAGGGCCCAAGGATATCGATGTGGCTGAAGTGCACGACTGCTTTACGATTGCCGAGATTATGGCCTATGAGAACCTCGGGTTTGCCAAAAACGGCGAAGGCAAAGAATTGATCCGGGCACAAGAGACCTATAAAGAAGGGAGCATCCCGGTCAACGTCGACGGCGGATTGCTCTCCAAGGGGCATCCCATCGGTGCCACCGGTGGGTCCCAGATCAGGACCATCGTCTTGCAGTTGCGAGGAGAGGCAGGACCGATGCAGGTCAAAGACCCGGAGATCGGCCTGATTCACAACATCGGCGGTGTGGGTTTGTACGGCAACGTGACTATCTTAGGGAGGTAACTATGGCAAAGCCAGATGAAGATACCAGGTTCAGCAAGTTCGGGACGGTGAGCTTTACCGCCCTGACCAAGACCAATGACTTTATCGATTACCTGGAAGGGGGGAAAGTCGAGGGGACGAAATGCAAAACGTGCGGTGCCGTCTTCTTCCCACCCCGGGCCGATTGCTACCAGTGTTTCTCCAGTGATATGGAGTGGTTTGAGGTATCCGGTGCGGGTAAGCTTCTGAGCTTCACCAAGCTCGAGTACGCCCCCATCGGTTTTGAGGACGATATACCCTATACCCTGGCGCTTGTTGACTACGGATCGTATAAGGTCTTCGGGAGGTTGAGCAGGGACATACCCGAAGAAGAGATTACGATCGGCATGATGGTCGCGCCCCACGTAGTCAAACTCCCCAAGGGGCACATTTCCTACGAATTCAGCAAGGCATAGGCTTAGATGTAAGGGTTTACGTGTGTAAGAACTTAAATAAGAGGTGCTGTATGAGAATGGGCCTGGGGGTTGTCTCTCAGGCCTTTTCTACTGTCTTATAATAGAGCCGCTGGTTGAAGACCTGGTAGCTGAGCTTTCCCTCCTTGGTCAGTTTGTCTAATATCTTGGTGATCTCGAGGTGATGTAACCCGAGGATTCGGGCAAGGTCATCGGTCGTCACTGGTCGGCGCTGAATCAGATGGATGACCTGCTGCTCCACCGCTGCCCCGACTATTGGTTGTCCGTCTCCCTTGAACTCAGCGATAATCTCCGCATCTCCCCCCAGGGATACCTTGACGTGCTCCATCGCGTCCAACGAGAGGGGGGCGGCATAGTCTTCCATGGCGGGCCTCACCACGGTGTTGAGCTGGACTTTGTCCGGTTGAATCGTACGGATGGCCTGTTGCAGTTGCTCGATCTCTTCCCTTCCGTCATTCACCCCCCGGCACAGGAGGATCTCAAGCCAGATCTGTCCCGCATATTCCCTGCGAAAATCGGCCAGCCCTTGCATGACCTGTGTGATATCCAACGAGGGGTGGGGCCTGTTAATGGTGTGAAAGACAGAGGTGGTGGCGGCATCGAGGGACGGCATGACCACATCAGCCAAGAGGATCGCCTCGCGCACCTCCCCGTGATGGAGCAGGGAACTGTTGGTGATGACGGCCACGGGAACGGAGGTCAGCTCTTTGATCCCCTGGATGACCTCCCCGATGGCGAGGTTGAGGGTCGGCTCCCCAGATCCTGAGCAGGCGATGTAGTTCACCGTATCACCCCATTCTTGGAGGGCCTCCCTGCAATCACGGAGTATGGAGCTGGCGGGGAAATACTCTGTGCGCTCCATGGTCTGTCGCGTGGTCCTCCCGATCTGGCAATAGATGCAGTCATAGGTGCAGATCTTCTTCGGGACCAGATCTATCCCCAGGGATCTCCCCAGGCGCCTGGAGGGAACGGGGCCGTAGACATACTTCACCTGGTTTTCCTCCCTATTTTGTTGATAATGGCCTGGTGGGAGTTAAAGGCCACCCGGGGAAGGTCAGCTAAGGGAAAATATTGCACCTCTGCGGCGTCATCCCCTGCCTGCAACATTCCCCCTTGGGGGGTGATTTGATAGCCGATGATGATCAAGGGGCCGTAAAAGGGGCTGTCCTCATAGACCGCATCGATCAATTGATCCACTTCTCCTTGCAGACCGGTTTCCTCATGGAGTTCCCTCAATACCCCTTTGCTTGGCGATTCGTCAATTTCCACAAAGCCGCCGGGCAGACACCATTCACCTTTGCCCGGTTCCATTCCCCTCTTGACCAGGAGGAGATGCTCCTCATGGTCAAGAACCACGGCTGCGGTGGCCGGCAAGGGGTTTTCATAGTTGATGGTATCGCATGTTCGGCAATAGAGCCTCATCCTGCCGTCGTGGGAAATCCTCTCTAATTGTCCCCCGCACAAGGGACAGAAACGCTTTTGGGGCCTCACCCTCAACGCCTCCCGTATCCTTCATACAAAACGAATGTTTCAATCTCTTTCCTCTTGGGGGGGGAGGGGTTCGTTTCAGCGAAGCCGAGAGGAGTCATAGCTACTACGGCCCGATCCGCGGGAACCTGGATGATTTCTGCCGCCTTGGCCGCGTCGAATAATCCAACAATCACCGTCCCGAGCCCCTCGGCATGGGCGGCCAGACAGAGGTTTTGCATGGCGATGCCGCAATCGAACATGTACCAGTCTCCTTTGTCAGTAGAAACTTCTCCCTTTTTAAAACCCGCCCTCCCCTTGATGCCGACCAGGACCAGCGTGATGGGGGCCTGCATGATCCCCTTACGGGCTGGATTCGTGGATGACAGGGTTTCGGCCAGCAGTCTTCTGGTTTCAGCATCCTTCACCACGACGACTTCCCAGCATTGGGTATTGGCCCAGGAGGGCGACCACTGAATGGCCTCCAATACCGTGTGCACTGTTTCTTCGGGAATCGGATCAGGCTTATATGACCTCACTGATCTCCTCCCTTTGATAGCTTCCATAATATCCATAATGACCCTTTCTTCAGTAATTGTGAAAATGCGCTCGATGGATTCTCGGGAGCTTGGTTTTTTTTGGAGTGGAAGTCCCTTTTCCCTATTGCTACCAACACATTTAGAAGAGAATTATAAAAAGCATTGTGTTGATAACTCTCAAAAGCGATCTATTGCCGAGGCATCTTCAATCCTTGTATACGATCTGGGTTACGAGCGTGAGCCGCCCCCTTTCGTCCATCAATACCTGACACCGCTGGCCGATCTGCCGCAGCGCTCCCGCGGTCGCCGATTGGGGGAGGGTGGTGATGACTGGTTCCCCCTTATCACTACACGCAGCCACCAAAGGATCGACCGGTATCCTCCCCACAAAGGGTATATTGAGGTCATCAGCCAGCTTTTCTCCTCCACCCTCGCCGAAGGGGGTCAAGGGTTGCTCACAATGTGGGCAGGCGAACTCGGCCATATTTTCTACGAGGCCGATGATGGGGACCTTGAGCTGGTTGAAGAACGTGGCTGTCCGATAGGCCTCCCGCACGGAGAGGGCCTGCGGCGTAGTGATTATAAGGGCCCCTACCGCCCCCTTGAGGAAGCGAATGGCGCTCATGGCCTCATCTCCCGTGCCAGCGGGTAGATCGACGATGAGGCAATCCAACTCTCCCCAGTGTGAATCGGAGACGAACTGTTTGATCACCCCCTGTTTAATGGGCCCGCGCCAGGTTATAGGTGTGTCTTGATTGTGCAGGAAGAGGGCCATGGAGACCACCTTGAGGCCTTTCATCGGCGAGGCGGGTTCTATACCGTCCACCAGTCCCTCAATCCCCTGTGGATTGATACCTAACATCCGTGGAATATTGGGGGAATGGATGTCGGCATCCAGAAGGCCCACCTGCCACTGTTTGTGGGCCCAGAGCACCGCCATGTTGACCGCGATGGTGGTCTTTCCTACCCCTCCCTTCCCGGCTATGATCAATACCCGCTGCTCCTTCATTTCGTTCACACCTCGATGACAGCTCCGACATTGCAAAAGTGGAGGCGATCCCCCATCTCGTGGGCGAGTCTGACGCCGGCGTATAATCCCGTACAGTGCGAGGCTCCGATGTTGTCGATAGGAAACGATCGGAGCTCTTGGATGACCTCTTCGAGCCGTTCAGACCCATAAAACCCCAGATGGGTACCGCCGAGGACCCAGTGAAAAGAATCCTTCCCGGTCAGGTCCTTGACATGTGACAGGATATTGATCAGACCAGCATGGGCACATCCCAAGAGCACGACCGTGCCTTGTGGAGTATCGATGATCACAGACAGATCATCCAAGAGATCGTCTTCTTCAAATCCATCATCCGTCTTGACCAACAAATCCTTATCCGCTCCCTCAAAAGGGGTGATGCGGGGGATGACCCCCGTCGTGGTGATGCCGGGGGCAACCTCCACTGCTACTTCGGCAAGCCGGAAATCACCCCCCCATCCCTCTATAGCTGATGGGGAAAAAGGGATGCCGATGTAGCGCGTCTGCCCATTGCGTCGCGCATATTTGGGCTGAAAGATGTGGGGGTGGGCAGTAATCCGCGCCCCCCCTGTCTCGAGGAGGAGATCCTTGAGTCCTCCGGTATGGTCGTAGTGCCCGTGGCTGAGGACTACTTCATTGATTTCTGAAAGATCCACCCCGAGCAGTTCAGCATTGTGCAGCAACCCCAGTCCTTGCCCTGTATCAAAGAGGATCTTTTCCTTCCCACGCTCGATAAGGGCGCTGAATCCATGCTCCCCAATAAACCCTGAGGGGGCGGCGGTGTTCTCACAGAGGATGGTGATGCGCAAATCCACACGTGTCCTTTCCTTATCAATTTAATCAGGTATAGAGGACGGTGTCAAGTAACGGGACAGGCTGTTGAAAAACGCCCATCGGTCCCGCGTTTCGCGGGATTTCGCATAGCTCAATTTGACAAGGTGAAAGTAGCTCTGTTATTCTTGTGGGTAATTGGTAACTGAACATACAGGGTATGAGACGGATATGAGGGGCGCTATTACTGATGTAGAGGGGATTCGCGTTGGGCATGCCAGCAACCGTGAGGCCATGACCGGCTGCACGGTAATCCTCTGTGAGGAAGGGGCGGTGGGGGGTGTGGAGATCAGAGGTTCGGCCACCGGAACCCGTCAGATCGATTCCCTCTATCCCGTCCACGTGGTCCAGCAGGTCCACGCCATCCTTCTTACAGGCGGCAGTTCATTCGGCCTCGATGCGGCCGGGGGAGTGGTGCGTTATCTGGAAGAGAGGGGGAAGGGGTTCGATGTAGGGGTTACCCATGTTCCCGTCGTCCCCACTGCGGTGATCTTCGACCTTCCCCTGGGCGATCACCGGGTCCGCCCTGATGCCGATATGGCCTATCAGGCCTGCCTTCACGCCTCATCCGAAGCAGTTGAGGAGGGGAGTGTGGGGGTGGGAACCGGCGCCACCGTCGGGAAGCTCTTTGACTTAGAGCGTGCCTGCAAAGGAGGCGTCGGAACGGCCAGCCTGGAAGCGGGAGGGGCGGTGATTGGTGCTATCGCTGCAGTGAATGCCCTCGGAGATGTGGTGGATGAGAGAACCGGAGAGATACTCGTCGGGCTCAGGGATGAGGAGGGGTCTCGTTGTGTGAGCACGGCAGGGCTGCTGCGCCAGGGGATATGGAAGAAGGAGTTTGGAAGGTCTTCCCTGGGGAATACGACCATCGGTGTGATCGCCACCAACGTAGCCCTCAACAGGGAGGACGCCATCAAGGTGGCCCAGATGACGCACAATGGGTTAGCGCGGGTCATCTCGCCGATCAATACCACCTTCGACGGCGACATCGTCTTTGCCCTCTCCCTGGGACAGAGAAGCGGGGAGGTCAATAATGTTGGGGCCTTGGCCGAGGCTGCCATCGTGGAGGCGGTGAAGCGGGCGGTGATGAAGGCCGACGGCTTCGGCATTATTCCTGCCTATCGGGATCTCAAAAGGGAGGGTTGAGCATCCTGAAGCTTTGATCACACCGGTGTTCTCGTGCGTTGGTTGTTCTTTTGAGTATTACACGAACTTTTGTGAGCGGTTGGTTGTAGAAAAGCCGCTCTTGGGCACGTAATCTCGCCCTTTCATCCTCCGTTGTGAGTTTTTGTTATTCATATCGCAGTGCCTCGATAGGATGGAGCTGTGCCGCCTGGCGGGCCGGCCAGAGCCCAAAGCCGATTCCCACGACGAGAGAAAATGAGGTGGCGAGGACTATCGAGAACAGTGAAACCTTTGTCGCCCATCCAGCCACGAGGGCAAGGAGAAGAGCAACGCCGACCCCACAGAGAATTCCCACAATTCCTCCGCTGATGGTCATCAGCACAGCCTCAATGAGGAATTGAACCATGATATCCATCTTCTTGGCTCCTAATGCCTTGCGAAGACCTATCTCTCTGGTGCGCTCCGATACTGAGACGAGCATAATATTCATGATGCCTATGCCTCCGACTAACAGGGCGATGGCGGCAATGGAGCCTAACAGCCAGGTCATGGTCCGCGTCGTGCTCTCGAAGGCTTCTTGAATTTCGGCCATATTGCGAATGGTAAATGTATCTTCTTTTTCTTTATTCAGACGGTGGCGTTTTATAATGAGTTTGCGTATTGCCTCTTGGGTTTCTTCCATTAAATAAGGATTTCGTACTTCGACATCAATAACATCGACATATTGTTTCCCTAATAGCCGGTACATGGCGGTCGTAATAGGGATAATCACGAGATCATCTTGGTCCCGAAAAGGGGATGCACCTTTCTCCGGCAAGACGCCGATCACCTTAAAATTGATGCGGTTTATCTTTATTGTTGCGCCGATTGGATTGGTAGTGCCAAAGAGTTCTTCAACAACGGTGGTGCCGATTACGGCTAGTTTTTGTCGCATTCGCAACTCTTCCTCGGTAAAGAATCTTCCCACGGTAGGAACTGCTGCCCGCATCGGTGCATAATCGACCCCTGTGCCTTGAATCTGCGTATTCCAATTTTTATTGCCGTAGACGAGTTGTCCACGACCGCTGGCCGAAGGAGAGACACTCTTCACTGTATCCGGAAGCTTTGCTATGGCATCTGCGTCCTGGAGGGTAAAACGGGTAACTGACCCGGCCTCCAGGGCTACTCCGTGCAGCCGGCTGGAACCAGGCCGTATGCTTAAGAGGTTTGATCCGAGTGAAGCCAGCCTCTCCGATATAGACTCCTTTGCCCCTTGGCCCAAGGCCAGCATTGCGATGACCGAGGCAATACCGATCAATATGCCAACCATAGAGAGGAAGGAACGCATCTTGTGGGAGACGATTGCATGGAGGGCCTGTCGGAAGTGGTCCATAAAGGCAGCCCTGGCTAATCTGTGTCGCGATTCGGATAAAATAGCATCTATGGAAAGCCCCTGCGGCTTTACAGAGGCTTTTTCCCTCTTGGTTCTTTTTCGTTCATCAGAGACGATCTCGCCATCACGCATGCGGATGATCCTCTTTGCGTGCGCCGCGATTTCCTGCTCATGGGTAACCATGACAATGGTTTTACCCTGGTGATTCAGTTCCTCCAAAACTGCGATGATCTCTTCCTCGCTCTTCGTGTCAAGATTACCTGTCGGTTCATCCGCCAAGATAATAAACGGTTCATTCACCAAAGATCGGGCAATGGCTACTCGCTGCTGTTCGCCTCCTGATAATTCATTCGGACGATGAAATGCCCTTTCAGACAAGCCGACATCCCTGATTTTCTCGAGGGCTTTTTCGGTTAGGTGCCCCATTCCCGCATAGATTAGGGGGAGCTCCGCATTTTCTACAGCACTGATACGAGGGAGGAGATGGAATTGTTGAAAGACGAAACCCGCCAATCGGTTTCTTAATATAGCTAATTCATCATCGCTGAGCTCTGTGATATCTCTGCCGCCCAAAAGGTAGGAACCAGAATCCGGTCTGTCTAAAAACCCCACGATATGCAACAGGGTAGATTTCCCTGAACCGGACGGTCCCATGATGGCTACAAATTCTCCAGGAGTAATTTTTAAGGACACGTTCCGTAACGCGCGCACTTGCACGTTTCCCATTTGATAGGTCTTTGTTATGTTTTTCAATTCGATCATAGTTATTGTCCTATTACTATAACCAGGGAAAAAGCATAGTATGAGAAGTCGATTAGCGGGAAGGCGGGGGTTGCGATGATCGTCCCCGAGGAGGACCAGGCATGAAGGGATTTCTTCCCTGCTCTTTTTCTTTTGCGGGGAGATAGTTTTGCGTCGCAATGATTATGGTATCTTCAGGTTCCAGCCCCGAAAGAACTTCTACATTCTTATCGTCTGAGATCCCTAGTTGGACTCGCTGCATAAAAGGCTTATTGTCACTTTTCGAACTTAAGAGAACAAAGCTCCCTTCCGTATCTTGTTTCACCGCCTCAAGAGGTATCAAGAGGATATTTTCTTTGCTTTGTTCGATTATGTCGATGTTAGCGCTCATGCCCGAGCGAAATATCGGCGGCATTTTTTCAGGGAGGATATCGACTTCATAGATGGTAACATTATTGACAATCTTTGATTCATAGGCTATGTGGTCGACCATTGCCGTTACTTTCGTTTCAGGATATGCATCCAAGCTAATGACCGCTGCTTGACCGAGTTTTACTTTCCCGATATCAGTTTCATCAACCTGTGCCTGAACAATAAGGCGATCCGAGAGCACCAGGATGGCATCGTTGGAGGTTACTGTTTGACCCGGCTCGACACCCCGCACAATTACTTCTCCATTGATAGGGGCTATAAGCGGGGTTGGTTTATACACCTCCTGCCAATATGTTAACGTTTCCTTGGCTTGTGACCTGGCTGCATCTAAAAGGGCAGCCCTTTCCGACGAACTCATCAATGCCAGGGTCTGTCCAACCGTTACCCGTTCGCCCTCTTGTACAAAGATCTCTTCAATCCGGCCGTTGATCGGCGGCTTTATCTCTAAACGATTCTGGGGTTGTACCGTACCTGTTGTCGATATAACGGTTTGGATTGTGCCATATATGGGGTTTATCACGTGTATGTCCCCAACAGCAGGTTTGTTTTGTTTGAAAACCATTACGAGCAAGATAATCAAACCGACTCCGATGATTATGCCGAGAACAATTTTCCATTTCTTATTCCACATAATCTAATGTTCCTCCTTCTGCTTGGATCCACTGGGCTTCAGCAAGGAAGGCATTGGCCTGGGCATCCAAAAAAGATTTCTTGGTTCGCACTAAATCATCCTCGATGATGATCCAGTTGTCAAATGAGATGAGGCCGTTTGAATATTGTGCCTGAGCGATTTTTGCTCGTTCTTCAGCTGCTTGTAAGAAATTCTTTTGTACCGCAACATTATCTATTGCATTTTGCCAATTTGTCCATGTTTCTTCTAACGTCAGGATGACGCTGTCCCTACTACTTCTCTCATCTGCTTGTTTTTGGTTCAATACGGCCCTGGCCTTGGAAACCTCCGCCCACCGGCGTCCGCCTTCGAAAAGAGGGAACGTGAGGGTTACCCCAACGGACCATTCATCATTCTCATCTGGTGGCCAGTATGAATCGTTTCTCCCCGCCTGGGCATTTGCGTAGACCTGAGGGAAAAACTCCGCCTTCGCAGATTTTAAGTCAAGCTTTGATGCCTCTTTTGCGGCTGCCAAGGCCTCGAGAAAGGGGGTGCGGGCCGCCACAGCTTCAAAATTGGGTCTCTGGCTGGTTGTCGGGACCATGTTAAAATCACCCGTTGCCTTTATTGGCTTCAGCTCCATGCGACCGATCTCCTTCGTTAACTGCCTCTGCGCTAATATAATATTCCTGTTAGCTTGGGAAACATCAAATTCGGCCTGTGCTAAATTTGCTTGGGCAGTTAATAAGGAACCTTTATGTTCTCTCCCGCCGTCATACAACAATTGTACCAAATCCGCGTTCTGTTTTCGCCGTGTGGCGATATCTTCTCTAATTGTTACGGATTCCTGAGCTTTTAACAGTTCAATAAAGGCGGTTCGTAATCGCAACCGTATATCCGCTGAGGTGACTTCGTAGTTATAGCGCGCTGATTTTACATTCTTTGCAGCCGCTGCTATATCAAAGGGAGTTTTGAGGCCGTCAAAAAGCAACTGTTGTGCAGTCACTCCATATGAATAGGTATCGGACCTCTTTGTAGCTGCCTTTGAGGTACTTTGGCGCACCTCCGTGCTTACGTGAGGCAATATGTTGCTTGTGGCAATTGCCTGATTTGCCTGAGCCTGATGTACCACTGCTTCAGCAGAGATTAAATCGGGATGGTTCTTTTTGGCCTCTTGGACGCACGCTTCCCAGGTAAGCGCTTCTTCAGCTCCCACCGCATTCAGGAAACAACAGGAGAGGAAAAACACTATTGCGAGGGGTAGTATATACCGTTTCATTGCTTTTCTCTCTTTCGTTAATAGTTATCAATACATATCTTTTTTGGCTGTTTGAAAGGTTGGTATGCCGATCGGCAGCAGTTGATTGAATTATGTGACCTCACTACATACACTGCAACACGCATATACGGCTTCCTTGGTTCTCCCTGCAGGAGACCCCTCAACCTACCTTCCCTGCCTTATTGTGCTACTCATTAAGACACCAGTGCAACAAAAAGGTTTAATCAAACAAAAGATAATTTTTACACATTATGGATGAGCAAGACAAGGTAAAACTTTGAAATAATGTGGGGCTAAAATGGGGATACTGTATATGTTTGTCGACCATCGGTGGTTGCGTACCAGGAGCATCCGGATTATAGTGTCCTTACAGTCTTAATTAACGCCTTTTTTGAAAACCTCATGAACGGGCAAGACCCTAACGGAGTGATGTTCAACACGACGGGGTGTTTCGATACAGGACCTTCTTGTGACGGCTGGGGACATGTCGTTGTGCGGATGACCGCCGAGGCGAAGCCCTGATCTTGAAAATATCTTTTTGAGCTATGCCCTTTGACGCTTTCCGTGCCTCTCGCTAATCCCACATCAGGCTGATGATACACATGATGACGCCCAAGACGCTCCATCCCAGGTATTGAACGGTCTCCCATACAGCGAGACCCGAGGTAGCGCTGTAGGCCATGGCCATGTCGCCTACGGTGATGCACATGACACTCAACGCCCCTGCAGTCCAGCGCCATCCGAGGTCACTCCCTAAATAAATTCTGACGACAGCCATAGTCTCAAGCATAATAAACAGGGATACGTAGACTAAGATGGTCATGAGCACCGTTGCGCCGGCGTAGAGGGTGTGGAAGAGCCAGAGTCCGATTCCGGCTAGTATGGCGAAGACCACTAGCACCTGCACCCAGTCTCCAAAGGAAAGGGAGTATCCCTGCTTCACCAGGCCGATGAACATCATGAACACGGACAGCATGAAGATGAACCGCGCAAGGTACTGTAAACCAAAGATGTATTCAGGAGTCTCTGATACCAGGCCGACGATTATGGCAATGCCGAGGATCAAGGCACCTGCGCTGAGTAGCACGTGAAATTTGCCTCGGAGAGTATCAACGCGCAGATAAAAGGCCTTGCCCAGCGCTGCTATTCCGAAGCACAGCACGATGATTCCCGCTCCCCACTTCCACATGGGGTCGCCAAGAGTCAGCAATACCAAGCTCCCCACGAACGAGAGCCCCATCACCAACCCAATGAAAATCCGTAATGCCTTCATGTCAGCCTCCTTTCTGTGGGAACACGTCGGTCAAGGTCAACCGTGCAATGATTGCACTATTCTTCTCCTGAAAGTTTCGCAGTTGTACGTTGAGCCAGTGACTGCCGGTGATGGTTTCCATCTCTTTCAGGAAATCCGGGACTGTGAGCCTGAAGGTTTCCAGTGCCTCATAACCGCTTCTCGATATATCGCCGACCAGTTGCAGCCTGATACCCTCCTGGGCATAACTATTCAGTCCTCCTCCAAACTGCTTTTGCAGGGATTTCTCCACGGGTTTCTTGCCTATTTTTTTTGCAATTTCCTCCATCAGGTCATTCCAGGAAGCGATGAGCGTCCTCAAGTCCTCCGATGCGCTCATCTCCTTGGCCTTGGCGAGAAAGGACTCCATCTCCGCTGACAGATAATAATCCACCTGCTTTGCCCCCTCCCACATGGTGGAGATGTCAACAGGGCTCCAGTGTTTTTCGATGTCATAAACCCCTAAGGGTTTACCCTGATAGAAAAAGCAGTAATGTCTATCGCCATGTTCTTTGTGTATACAGAGGTGCCCGGTGGGGTTCTTCTCCATAAGTTTGTTCAACATCTTGTCGAGATGGAGCACGGTGACGGATAATCCCTGCCACACCTTCTCGCCCAGAATGACTGAAAAGTATGCGAGTGCCAGTTCGTCATCAAAGAGATAGAAGTTCAGCGTTGCTCCGGGGGTATCCATAATATCGCGAGCTTCTCCCATCGCGATATGCTGTCGACCTGACAAGAGGAGGGGGAGCCCTTGATAAAAGAGTATGCGGTTGTCCCCTTGCTGTGTGGAGATTCTGGCCTCTCCCGAATAATTCTTATTATGTATTTCAGCAAGGAAGGCATTGAGATCAAGCGATTCTCGTTTGAGGTCACGGAGCAAAGCTTTTACCTCCACGGAATGCTCCAATGAAATCGCCTCCCTCGCTTCCTTCTTAACCTCCTCAAGGATTACAGGTCTTTGCCATGCTGTTTCGAGCGTCTTTTTCTCATCAGCCGTAAGGTCCTTGATGACGCAAGTTCCTGTTTCCCAATCGTAGATCCTCTGGAGTTGATCATTGCCTGTTCCCCACGTCGAGTCTATCAGGAGGATATCCCCATCTATAAAGATCACGCTTACGAACTCATCGCCAGGCCCGCGAAAGTCTATCTTACCTTCGGGCATCTCTGCCAAGGTATTTTTGAGGATCTCTACAAAATTTCCCTGTTCCGTCTTTTCCATGCCTTCAATGTCCTGTGTCGAGAAATAATAAAAAAAAGTTGGTCATATGTCAACTATAAGTCACACGTTTGATTTTTTTTGCGAAATCTCTCAGCATTCCCAGCAACATACATAAGGTCTCGCGCTTTCATCTCACCTTCCAAGATGTCAGCAAAAAACCGTATGTTCTTGTAGTTTGGATGATCAGTGAGATTGGATACCCGACCTGTTCTGCGCGGCTGACAATATCAAGATTGCGATCTCGGGGAAACAGTTGAAGCGTATAGGTAGGACTGCCCACCCGATGCCTCGTGAAATGAAGACGCCTGTTTTCTGTGACCTGATAAACCCGCTCGAATACGCCTTGTTTTGTACCGGCAGCATGGGTGTTCCGATGAACGGTATCTTCACCTGTCCACCGTGTGTGTGCCCTGAGATCATCAGGTCGATCCTCGTCGTATAGTCAGTATCAGCGGTGTCAGGATTGTGGGCCAGTACAATCCTGCATGCATCATTCGGAACGTCTTTGAGCACCTGGTCAAGGTTCACGTGGTCTTCCCACAGATCGCCCGCGCCGCCCAGCCACAGCGTTGTGCCATTACGCGAGAGGGGCACGGCTTTGTGCCGCAGGTTAATGTGGCCGCTCGTGTTTAAACAGTGTAGCGACTTTTCGGTGCTTGCCCAGTGATCGTGATTACCCAATACGGTATAAACACCCTCTGGTGCACGCAGCTTTTCCATTATAGACCAGATGCCGTCAATCTTCTGAGCGGCGGCAGCTCCCCTTACGTAGTCACCCGTACATACTATGATGTCTTTTTCCAGTTCATTCGTCTTTTGTATGACTTTGGCAAGGATGTCCAGGGGCATCAGGGGGCCGTAGTGCAGATCGGTGAGATGGATAACTCGCATGCCATGGAATTCGTCAGGAAGATTGGGGACCGGTAAGGTGTAGTGGTTTATCGTGACGATGTATCGCTCTATGAAAAGCGGGTAGGTTCCCACCAGAACGGTAACCGCTCCTCCCCAGAGTACTCTTCTTAGAAATTGTCTTCTGTTCATAGGGGAATTCCGTGTTGCTGAGGAAGAGGTGTTATGCGTACCTGTTGACAAGAGGAACGCTGAGAGGTTTGCTTCAATACTCGATCACTCATCCCTCTAGTACTGCTCCCGCAACTTCCTTTTGGCAATCTTTCCTGAGCCTGTTTTGGGCAACTCTGGACAAAAGTCGACCGACTTAGGGGCCTTATACCGAGCCAGCCTTTCTTTGCAAAAGGCGATAATCTCTTCTTCGGTGGCCTCCATTCCCTCCTTCAAGACCACGATGGCCTTCACTATTTCCCCCCACGTCTCGTGAGGGACCCCCACAACCGCCGCTTCTAAGATAGCCGGGTGCATGTAGAGGACGTTTTCCACCTCCGTGGAATAGACGTTTTCCCCCCCGGTGAGAATCATGTCTTTTTTCCTGTCCACGATAGTTACATAACCCTCTTCATCCATCACCGCCAAGTCACCGGTATAGAGCCACCCATCTTTGATGGCCTGCTGTGTTTCCTCGGGGAGCCTCCAGTACCCAGGGGTCACGGTTGCTCCCTTGACGATGATCTCACCGACTTCTTGTTCGTTTTTAGCCACCTCCGTGCCGTCCTCCCGCACCACTTTCAACTGCACTGTGATAAACTCGCGTCCTGTTTTAGACTTGATCTTCAACTGCTCCTCATCGGGAAGCCCGGCAAGGTGATCCTTAAGAATGGACAGGGTGAGATAGGGAGATGTCTCCGTCATCCCATAAGTCTGAATGTAATCGCATTGAAAGGTCTGTACGAGCTTTTTCACTACCTCTGGGGCGATGGGTGCCCCCCCGCTCAGAAGGACCCTCAAACTGGAATAATTCCATCGCTTTGCATCAGGGTGGTTGACTAAAAGATTCAACATGGTGGGGATCATATTGCTAATGGTAGCCTGTTCTTTTTCCATGATTTCCAGGACCTCGGAAGGATCGAAGGACGTGACGAAGATATGGGTTCCACCCGCCCACGTGATGGCCCAGGTGGCCCAGGCATCGGCCAGGTGAAACATGGGGGCTACATGGATCCAGCGGTCACGGTCAGTGAGGCGCAGCTCAGCAATAGCCCCCAAGGCATGGGTGCAGATGTTCTTATGGGTGAGGATCACCCCCTTGGGTCTCCCCGTGGTCCCGCTCGTGTAGTAGAGTTGAGCAGTATCTTCTTCCTGTATATCCTCCGCTGGCAGGGTGGTTGTAGGATATTTTCCTATACCCTCTTCGTAATCCGCGGTTTCAATTGCCAGCGGGGCATTCTCCCCGTCTCCCGTCCACAGCACCGTTTGCACCCCTGTGCCCCCCTCATTGAGGGCAGCTGCTACAAGGTGCGTAAACTTCCTGTCTGCAATGAGTACGGTACTTTCTGAATCATCCAAGATAAAGGCTATATCTTTTGGGGAGAGACGATAATTGATAGGGACGGAGATAGCCCCTCTGTGTGCTACGGCGTAATAGGTCTCCATGAAGTAGTGACAGTTGGGGTGCAGAATGGCAACTTTTCCACCTTTCTTTATCCCGAGCGCACGCAACAGGTTGCAGAGGGCATTGACCCTGCTGTCAAAATCCAGATAGGTAAACCTTGTGTCCCCGCATACCAGGGCCTCTTTGTTACCATACAGTTTAACTGCCTTCGCTTTTATCTCAGGGATGATCATTCTGTAGCTTGGTGGATGTAATGGATTTTTTTGTCGAGATTGTTCTCATCCTTTTGCTACAGTTCTAGAGGGAGTGTGTTAGTGAATTGCGTTTTTTGTGGTCCAGTCGATGACCTCGATAGGTGATTTCAGAATTGCTACGCCCGCCGCGCTCAAGGCCTCACACTTACCCTCTACCGTACCCGCTGCCCCCCTGACAATGGCGCCGGCATGCCCCATGCGTTTGCCTTGGGGAGAAAAGCGCCCCGCGATGTATGATGCAACTGGTTTGGTCATTTTGTTTGCAATAAACTCGGCCGCCTTTTCTTCCTGCATGCCCCCCACCTCTCCAACAATGATAACTGCATCGGTTTCATCATCAGCTTCAAACAGTTTCAAGATATCAGGCAAGTTGGTCAGAACAACCGGGTCTGCTCCCATGCCTACCACAGCGCTTTGGCCGATAGCTTGTTCTGAGAGAATACCCGCAAATTCATAGGAGAGGGTGCCGCTGCGCGAAATGATACCGACCCGTCCCGGCGCAAAGAGCGATCCCGGCATGATACCCATCTTGCCTTTGCCAGGGACCAAGATACCCGGCGTTGTGGGACCCAGAGCCATAACGTCGTTTTGTAAGGCATAGGCACGTATCTTCATGACGTCATGGACAGGGATATGTTCGGGAACCACGACGATGAGCGTTATTCCCGCATCCACGGTTTCATAGAAGGCATCCAGGACAAATGCAGCCGGCACGAAAAATACCGAGGCATTAGCCCCTGTCTCCTCAACCGCCTCCTCAACACTATCAAAAACCGGCAAATCTTCGACTGTTGTGCCACCTTTGCCAGGCGTGACCCCACCCACTACCTTTGTGCCGTACTCCAGCATCCAGCGGGTCTGAATGCTTCCGATCTTGCCGGTTATGCCTTGGACAATCACGCGGGTTTGATCATCAATAAGGATACTCATTTTTCCACCTTTTCTTAATGGCTCATCGAAAATGGTAGGCTATTCGCCCCCCACCAGTTCGTACAGGCGCTTCACCGCCTTTTCGGTAGGTGCTTCCGTCATTACATGCACACCCCCTGAACGGAAAATCTCCCAGGTTTCTTCTTGGTGATTCCCGAGCGCCTTGGCTACAATAGGCAATTTCACCTTGTGCTCTTTGATATATCGAACTACTCCGCGGGCGCCTTCGTGGATGGGGTTGATGCCGCCGTAGATGTTGATGAAGATTGCCCGCAGGTCGACCTTCATCATGACCAGCTCCATACATTTGTAGAGCAATTCTTCGGTAATACCACCGCCGGTTTCAAGAAAATTTGCCGGCTTCAGTCGCTCACCGATGATGTCCATGGTTGCCATGCCCAATCCAGCGCCCGAGGATATGATGCCAATGTCGCCGCCCAAATCCACATAGGTCACCCCAATTTCCCTGCCTTTGCGCTCCAATGGATTTTCAATGCGTTCCGTCAACTCCGGCAAAGGGCGCTTAATACGGGAAAGGGCTGAATTATCAACCTCAATCACGGAATCAACTGCCAGGAGGCCTCCTTGATACCCGGTTTTAAGAACCACCAGAGGGTTGATCTCTGCAATAAGTGCCTCATACTGCGAAAAAACCCGATACAGCCGCACCAGAACATCCGCAAATAATGTCAGAAGGCGCTCAGATAACCCTAAACGCCTCAAAAGCATTCTGGCCTGATAGGGGTAAAACCCAAAGGCGGGATCGCAGTAGAACGATGCGATCTTATCCGGTGACGTGCGAGCGGTTTCTTCTATGTTGACGCCCCCTTCAGTACTCACCACAACGACCGGTTTTCCTGAGAAGCCGTCAACGGTGATACCCATGTACAGTTCATTCAAAATATCGGCCTGTTCGCATACCATAAGCTTGTGAACGGGGAGCCCCTTGATTTCCAAATTGAGTAGTGTTCCTGAGATCTCTTCGAGTTCATCGGGAGTTTCAGCCGTTTTTACCCCCCCTGCAAGGCCCCGTCCGCCGACGAGCACCTGGGCCTTGAGGACAACGGGGTATCCGATTTCACCCGCGATAAGCAGCGCATCTTCGGTAGATTCAGCAACACCCCGCCTGGGGACCGGTATGCCGACGCTTTCAAAGATATCGAGTCCTTCATATTCATATAGTTTCATAGGCGCTTTGGAACCTCACATATTTTTTTATGGGACCGGGTGGAGACTCCGCCACCCCGTTTCGCTTAACTAAACATTATTATGATCACAATGTCAAGAAAATATCTTTACCTCGCTTCTGATTCGATCGCTTTTCCAAAAAAAGCCTTGACAATGGTTATATATTTAATTAAAAATAAAATCAAGAATTAAATTTTATTCATTTAATTTAAGATGACCAAAGAACGACAGGAAAAGGACGCAAACGGCCTGGATCACAGCCATCAGGCCTACAAGGGTATTCGCAGAATGCTCTATCACAAGGAGCTCGTTCCAGGCCAGAAGATTGCGTATCGTGAGCTTGCGGAAGAGTTACACATGAGCCCCACCCCCATCATTCAGGCACTCAAGTGGCTCGAGATCCAGGGTTTTGTCCGCCACGAACCCCACCGCGGGTATCATATCGAGCCATTTAGCTTGCAGGAGGTGGAGGAGATTTATGAGCTCAGAGAATTGCTGGAACTGTCACTGTTGCCCGTAGCCTTTGAGCACCTGGATGAAGAAGGTATACAGCACCTCAAAACGGCACTCGATGCCCATTTATCTGCGGTTCGAGAATTCTATCTTAAAGAACGGTTATTCAAAAATATGGAGTTTCACTTGGCCCTCGCTGCGCTTTCCAAGAAGGAGACGCACTTGAGAATACTCCGTAATATTTTTGATCTCCTTTTTCTGAAATACGGAGGTAACTATTTACCTATTGCATCACTTTCTTCTGTGGATCAGGAGCATCAGGAGATCTTCGACTGTGTCGTATCCCGAGATCTTAAAGGGGCTCAGGCGGTTCTGTCCCAACATATCTCAAATGTCAAACGGCAGGTATTACAGAGCCTGAGGCAGATGCTGGATGAGGATGAAGACCTCATTCGTAATGTAATTTAATTAAAAAAAGCAATCAAATAAGTGAGGAGGAAAGAACATGGGTCTGAAGACAAAAGACGAGTATATTGAATCATTGCGACAGATGAAACCGACTGCGTATATGTTCGGGGAAAGGTCACCAATGTGTTAGACAACCCGCGGCTCCGCGCGGGAATTGAGGCAACCGCTGCAACGTATGAAGTGGCCGAGTTGGATGAATTTCGCGATCTTGCGGTTACCAAGAGCCCATTGATCAATGAACCGATCAATCGGTTTACCCTGCCCCCAGCGAGCATTGATGATCTCGTGGCGTGGGTAAAGCTCAACCGGAAGCTGGGGAATTGGGTCGGGACATGCCACCAACGATGTACGGGGCTCGATTGCCTCTCTACGCTGGCTATCGTTACTTACGATGTGGACCAAAAACATGGGACGAACTATTACAACAACTTCATCGAGTTCCTGAAATATATGCAGAAGAATGACCTGACGGCAAACGCCGGTGTGACGGACATGAAAGGGGATCGCTCCCTGCCCCCCCCACGAACAGCCGGACAAGGATATGTTTCTCCGTGTGGTAGAGCGCCGGGATGACGGTATTGTCGTACGCGGGGCCAAGGCCCATCAGACCGGGTCCCTTTCATCCCATGAGATTATCTGCCTCCCCACGCGGGCGATGCGCCAGGGTGATGAAGATTACGCCGTTGCCATTGCCGTCCCGCAGGATACACCGGGATTGATCCATGTAGTAGGCCGGTCAAGCCTGGATACCCGTGAGGTTGATGGTTGCGATATAGGTAACTTCAGATATTCCAAGTATTGCCCGACGCTTATCTTTAATGATGTTTTTGTACCCAAGGAACGGGTTTTTCTGTGCGGCGAAACGGAATTTGCGGTAGATATGGTCGTAAAATTTTCTTCTTTTCACCGTCAAAGCCATGGTGGTTGCAAGGCCGGGAAGATAGACTGCATGATCGGGACGGCACTCACGATGATGGAATACAATGGAACCACCAAGGCCGGCCATCACAAACAAAAGGTGATCGATATGATTCATCGAGCCGAGACCCTCTATGGATGCTGTCTGGCGTCATCGTATGAAGGCAAACAGCAGCCTTCCGGGGCCTATTTTATCGATACGGTCCTGGCCAATGCGTCGAAAATCCATGAGGGGAAGGAGATGGCCGAGGCAACCCGGCTGATGATAGATGTCTGCGGCGGCTTCGTTGCTGATTTGCCTTCGGATCGTGATTTTGCAAATTCTGAGATCGGCCATTTGCTCAAGAAATATTTGAAGGGCGTGGACACCAACCCGGTTGAGAACCGTATCAAGCTGTACCGGCTCGCGGAAAAGCTGGCTCTGGAGAGCGCGGATACCATCTCGGATATCCATGGCGGCGGCTCACCGGAGGCGCATCGCGTCACCATCTTTCGCGAGAGCAATGTAGAGAGCAAGAAGAAGGCGGCCAAACGCTTGGCCGGCATTGAAGATTGATACTTGTTGTAACTTTTAGTGTTGAAAAGAAAGGGTCTTATACAATAAGACCCTTTTTAACTGGCGTGTTCTCTGTGCTTGTTTAGGGTGATCCTGTGATAGGGTCTCGCTGTGCAAATTGTTCGTTGATCATATTGGGAAAATACAGTACCCTAGTACCACAATCAATAGAGTCCGACATAATAGTTTTTTAATTGCAACGTTGTCAAAAGGCGGGGTACTCATGAGGGTTTATCTTGAGTCCAATTTTCTGCTTCTCGGGTCTGAGACCATTGAGAGCATAGATTTTGAACTGCCCGAAGTAAGCCTCAAAGAGCTTCTTGCAGCACTTTCCCGTCGTTCTGCTGATTCTTTGGAATTTTTGCGAAACGACGGAACAGATCTAAGCCTCGATTGGGACATCGAGGTCAACGGACGTTCCTTTGGTCTGTGCGATGGAGGCTTGGAGGCTATTTTAAATGACGGAGATACCGTGACCATTAAACTTGCACTGCTTGGTGGCGGGTAGGAGTCTGATAGAAAAGGGTTTGTATACAGAACCGGAGACACTGAAAAGGAGGGATATCAATGAAGAGTTATTCAGTGGTAGGCAAGTCTGTCGAAAGAACGGATGCCAGAGTCAAGGTGACGGGCTCAGCACGATATGCCGGGGATCTTATCGCGCCCGGAATGCTTCACGGCAAGCTTCTCAGGAGCCCTCTCGCTCACGCTCGGATACTCAATATCGACACAAGCCGGGCCCGTGCGCTTCCCGGTGTGAGGGCGGTGATAACAGGGAAAGACTTCCCGGGTATCCCCTTTGGCACGCGCCCGGACATACGGGATCAACTGCCGATGCCCATTACCAAGGTCCACCACTTCGGTGAAGGAGTTACCGCCGTTGCCGCCGTTGATGAAGACACGGCAGAGGAGGCACTTGACTTAATCACGGTGGACTATGAGGAGCTTCCCGTTGTCCTGACCGCCCAGGACGCCTTAGCTCCAAATGCGCCCTTCGTCAACGAATTCAAGAACAGCAATATCGCGTATTTTTCCGATTTTGTCTTTGGTGACGTAGACAAGGGATTCAAAGAAGCTGAGTATATAAAAGAAGAAACCTTCAGTTCTCAACGCGTTTCAGTAGGTTTTATCGAACCGCACGCCTGCCTCGCCGAGGTTGATGCCACAGGGAGGATACTCCTTCAGGGTTCGAAGCAAAGCCCCTACATTACCTGGCGACATATGTGCCGGGCTATGGATATTCCCCTTTCCAAGGTGAGGATGGTAAATCCCTTTGTCGGCGGAGGATTTTCAGGAAAACATGACCCCTTCGATGTTGATTTTTCTGCGGTGAAGCTGGCTCAGATAACCGGGAAGCCGGTTAAGATAGTCCTGAACTACGATGAGGTGTTGGCTGCTTATCGACAGCGCAATGCCATGGATGCCAAGCTCAAGATCGGGGTGAAGAAGAACGGTGTTATTACTGCCCTTCGGGCTGAAAACATCCTCGAAGGCGGCCCTATTTCCGGCATCGGGCCCTTCAACATCTACTTCTTCGGGGCGTTCTTAAATGTCCCGTACAAGATTCCTGCCATCGAGTATCATGGAAAACTTGTTTACTCCAACAGGGCTCCCTGCGGGACCGTACGGGGGCAAGAGATAGTCTTGGCCCAGTTTGCCCTCGATTCCCTCCTGCATATGGTGGGTGAGGATCTCGGCATTGATCCTGTCGAAATGCGGCTCATCAACGCAGTGACGGACAACTGGCGCTGCGCGAACGGCCTGGTTGTCGATGTCTCCGGTTTACCTCAGTGTATAGAGAAGTCCGCCCAAAAAATCGGATGGAAAGAGTCACGGAAATCCAGACCCGCAGGTCGTGGTATCGGCTTCAGCTGTGCATCGCACCCCTCCGGTACGAGGTTGGGCGGCCATTTTGGGTCGTCCGTTATGCTGAAACTGCTTGAGGACGGGAAGGTGATCGTTACCCACGGTGCGACCGAGCTCGGACAGGGGGCGAACACGGTCTTTTGCCAGATGGCGGCGGAGGAACTTGGTCTACCCTTTGAAGATATTCTCCAGGGTGTCAGCGACTCAGATACAGCGATTCTCGATTGTGGTATGTTCGGCGATCGAGCCACCTACTGGGACGGCAATGCGACGATCATTGCTGCCCGGGATCTGAAGAAACAGCTTGCGGAAATAGTCGCTGGCGATCTCGACGCTGACCCGGATGAACTCGAGTTCGAGAATCGACGCGTCTTCGTAAGGGGAAATCCTAAGTGGGGCATGGATTGGCTGCTCGCCGTCCGCAAAGCATACTATGAACAGGGGGCGCCTCTATACGGACGGGGTAATTGGGCGGCAACCGACATCGACATTGTCGATTGGAAGACAGGGAAAGGGAATTTGGCACACGGCCTTGATTTTATCGCTTCGGCTATTGATATAGAGGTCGATAAGGAAACGGGCCAGGTGACACTGTTGCGCAGTGTCCACGGAGACGACGCAGGCCAACCCATTAATCCGGCCATGCTGGAGGGGCAGGTCAATGGTGGAAGCGCTCATATGGCCGGTCATGCACTCTTTGAGGAGTCGTTGTACGATGAGAAGGGGCGTATTCTCAACCATACGTGGCGAGATTACAAGCAGCCTACTGCCCTGGATGTCCCCGAATCCATCGTCGAACACGTACATACCCATGATCCCTACGGTCCTTTTGGGGCAAAGGGCGCAGGGGAAGCAAGCTCCTGTTCCACGATAGCCGCCATAGCCAACGGGATTTATGATGCCATAGGGGTAAGGATCAAAGATCTTCCTCTTACGCCTGAAAAGATTCTCCAGGCGCTCAAGACAAAGGAGGGAAAGTAATGTTTATCAAGAGACTACCCACATTCGAATATCATGCCCCAGCCACCATCGAGGAGGCGTTGGACCTCATAACGCGCTACGGAGACAACGGGCGGTTCATGGCGGGCGGGACCGATCTTTTGCTTGCTATGAAAAAAAGGGAGATAACCCCTCAACACCTCATCAGCTTAAACGGCATAGCTGCATTAAAAGGGATCAGCCAAGACAAAAGGGGAGGGGCGACAATCGGTGCCCTCACGACGCTTGGGGCGATCGAACGCTCCGATATTATACGAAGACAGTTTCCCCCCCTTCGGGATGCAATCGATGTGATGGCATCCATCCAGATACGCAATCTCGCCACCATTGGCGGTAACCTGTGCAGTGCGGTTCCTTCTGCGGATACAGCACCTCCGCTTATCGCACTCAATGCGTCACTCAAGCTCGTCGGGCCGGAAGGGGAACGGAGTATAGCTGTTGAAGAATTTTTTACCGGGCCCACAGAGACGGTGTGCACGTCGAACGAGATGCTGACGGCAATCATGATCCCGAAACCCGATGCCCTTTCCTCGGGATGTTACCTGAAGCTGATGCGCAGACGAGCCATGGACCTTGCCCTCGTTGGGGTTGCCGTATGCTTAACGCTCGATGGGGGCAAAAAAGTTTGCAAGGAGGCCCGGATCGCCCTCGGTGCCGTGGCCCCAACTCCGATCAGGGTCCCCGAGGTGGAAGCACTCCTTGTCAACAAGGCGATAGACGAAAAGCTCATAACAGAAGCTGCGCACCTCGCGGGGATGCAGTGTCGCCCCATCAGTGATATCCGTGCATCTCTTGAGTATCGCTGCAACATGGTGGAGGTACTCACACGAAGGGCTATTACGGAAGCCTACAGGAGAATCACCGCCTAAAACCGCTTATAGGAAGGGAGTATGTTTATGAAACAGGATATCGTATTAAAAGTCAATGGCATACAATACAACCTCAATGTCGAGACACACCGAACGCTTGTTGAGGTCTTACGGGATACGCTCGGCCTTACCGGGACTAAGAAATCATGTAATGAAGGTGAATGCGGTGCTTGTACCGTTCTTATGGACGGGAAGCCAGTGGCATCCTGTCAGGTCCTCGTCGTAGCTGCTCAGGGTAAGGAGATCACGACGATTGAAGGTCTTGCACAGGGGGAAAAACTTCATCCCGTACAGGAAGCCTTTGTGAAGCATACGGCCATCCAGTGCGGTTTTTGCACCCCGGGAATGGTGATGGTGGCGAAGGCGTTTCTCGATGAAAATCCCAAACCCACCTCTACCGAGGTGAGAAGGGCCATTGCAGGCAATCTCTGCCGCTGTACGGGGTATCAACAGATCGTTGACGCAATTATGGCAGCAGCAGAAACGATGCGCGGCACGTAACGTTTTTTTTGTCACGCGCTGCGGCTTCGCGGGAGTGTTTTATGTTAGAAGGATTTGTTACGTTTCCGGAGGAATTCGTCAATCGGTACCGAAACAAGGGCTTGTGGATCGATAAGACGATCGGGGAGGAGCTTGACGGCTCGGTAGAAAAATACAGTGACCGTATAGCCCTTGCCTGCAACGGACAGTACGTAACCTACCGGGAGTTGGGTGAGAGGGCTACAAGACTGGCGCTTCACTTTATTGAAAAAGGCCTTAAGCCTTACGACCGAATCATCCTCCAACTTCCCAACGAATTGGAGTTTGCTTATTTCTTTTTCGCTGCGGTCAAGATCGGTATCATACCGATTATGTCCCTGCCAGCTCACAGGGATGCGGAGATTTCCTTTTTTGCCCAGTTCACGAAGGCACGTGCGCATGTCATGCCCGCACGTTTCAAAGACTATTCTCACCAGGTCATGTCCCGGGAGATCCGCAAGAATGCCCCGGGTATGGAGCTTCAGTTTGTCTCAGGGGAACCTGTGGAGGATGGTTTTATCTCTATCACGGCGCTCCTGAATGATAAGATCGAAGAACGCATTCCTGTAGAGTCGCTCATGGAATACCGTCCTGACCCCCTGGAACCGGCACTGTTTCAATTGTCCGGTGGAACGACGGGGGTTCCGAAGATCATTCCGAGGACACATAACGACTACAGTCTCAATTTCAAGGGGATTACGGAGATCTGCGGAATCAGCGAAGAGTCGGTCATAGGTATTGCGATCCCGGTGAATCACAACTTTGCCCTGAGTTGTCCAGGCCTGTTGGGAACGCTTTTCAAAGGTGGAACGGTTGTGCTCATTCCCACCCCGAAAACGGGAACGGTCTTTGAAGCGATCCAGAGGGAGCGGATCACTATCATGCCGACCCCCCCGGCGCTTCTGATACGCTGGATGGAAGCTCCGGAGTTGGGGAAATATGATATCTCTTCACTGCAATACGTGATTGCTGGCGGCGCCAGACTCAATCCTGAGGTGGCGAAGAAGATAAAATCGGTGCTCGGCTGCGACTACTTTCAAAATCTCGGCATGGCTGAAGGGATGGGCTTCTGGACCCGTATCGGCGATCCGGAGGATTTACTGCTCAATACACAGGGGGCGCCCATGTTTGATGATGACGAAGTGCGGGTGGTCGATGAGAGAGAGAAAGATGTTCCGTACGGGGAACCTGGTGAATTGCTTGTCCGTGGTCCACTAACGATCAGGGGCTACTATAATTCCCCTGAATATAACCAAAAAGCTTTTACCGCAGATGGGTTCTACCGAACGGGCGATGTCGTAAGGATGTACAAGGGGAGGTACCTCTCTGTCGAGGGAAGGATCAAGGATACGATCAACCGGGGAGCGGAGAAGATAAGCGCGGAAGAGGTTGAAAACCATATCCTCGCCCACCCGAAGGTAGAAAATTGTGCCTTTGTGGCAATGCCCAATCGGATCCTGGGCGAGAAAGGGTGTGCCTTTGTCCTGACGAAAGGCAACCAACACCTGACACTCGATGAGCTCAACCTCTTTCTCAAAGAGGAGCGGCATATTGCCACGTTTAAATTGCCGGAGCGACTTGAGTTGGTTCAGGAATTTCCTTTTACCAATGTTGGGAAGATTGACAAAAAAGAGCTTCGCCGCATCATTAGTGAGAAGCTCGAGCTAGAATAGAATCTATAAATTGGAATGTGACGTACAGTATTCCCCTAACACATCATCACCCATTTTGTAGTTTTTTATAGAGAACTTTTTATTGAGGCAGCGTCACCCGTATGACCTTCCCTCCATACTCATGCACTGAGTCGTGGGCACGGATCGTTACCTCAGTAATTCCTTCGGGGATCTTCACGCCGGACAGGCTCCGGGTAAAAGGCTGTTCATCTACATGGGGGTGAAGTAACGTTCGCGTGCCGAGAACCTGACCGTCTGGCGCTATGATGTCCCACTTATCGGCATAGTGTTCCCACCCTTCATCATTATGCGAGACAGTAACACTAAACTGATAGGTGTTGTCGCCGATTTTCTTAACCTCCACATCAATGACGTCAGCTTCCCCAGCGTAGCTCACTGCAGCAACCGCAAACACGAATAACACCGTTGCCGTTATAATCCTCAATAGTTTCATTTTGGATAACCTCATTTTTGAAAGTTTTAAGGTACGCATTACTTATACTGCCATGATTTAACAAGAATCTCAACTATGCCCACTACTAAAACAATGGCTGCAACTGACCAGAGAATCACATGCCCTCTGAGAGGAATATCAAAAGGAGTTGACACGAGCCAAACGAGTAACGCAATAGCCCCACAAAGATTAATAGCAATGGCACCACCGAGCCCGAGACCCCGAATATTTCGTGTGAAGCCATATCGCTCAATGAGCAGGGCAATACCGATACCGAAAATGACCGCCCCGAGAATGGTTGGGTAAAAGTTCACATTGGATTGCGGTACCCCTAAGAGTTCAGCCATTCCCAGGGGAAACAGAAGCAGGAGAAGGCCCAAAGCAAGATTGATTATCCCATCAATAGTCAACAGTATTGCATGCTTTTTTTTCATTGTGGTTCTCCTATAAGATATGTTACGAAATCCCCACTTCTAACGGCACTGCTCATGTGACCTCTGGGATCTAGTGCTCGCTTACATGGTGTTGTTGAGCAATATTGCGGTACCTAACAAGAGAATTTCTTATTGCCTACGGGGATTGTGTTGACTATTTCTTTAGTTTAGCTATCATTTCTTCAACTTCCTCATAACCCTCCTTATAGAAATTCTCTTCATCCGGAGCTAACTCACGTAAGAGGCGAAGGAATTCCCCCGCATGTTCTTTTTCCTCATTCGCGATGTCTAGCAAAACTTCCTGTGCAAGTTTGTTATCCGTGCTTTCGGCTGTCTGTTGGTAAAGCTGTATCGCTTCGTATTCAGCAGCTATCATAAATCTAATAGCACGAATCAGCTCTTCGGCTGTAAGCTTTCGATCGTTTTTTAACACTGTGAAGGGACTGCTAAATTCTGGCATTGTTTTTCTCCTTTCTTTTAAAATATCCGCAAGATAGCGGCTCCCGATCTTGTTCTTCCATGAACCTTTATAGCATATATACTAAGTATATTGATTCAGAAAGAATTGTAAAGGCGATATTATCGAGCTAGTGGTGTCCCGGTATTGGATTAACTATTTTATAAGATCAGCATCTAGTATTTTATTCCCGTGACAATACTATGCGTGCCGTTTATCTTCCCTACAATGTACCCTTCCTGATTCTTAAAATATTGTTCTTCAAGTGCCTGAGCATTACTATGATTTTTTAGTCTAAATTTGTATTTTTGCAAAAAATTTTCTATTTCTCCTTCTTCAAGTGCAAACGACCACGCTTCTCCTGCCTTTGCCACGGTTTTAAAGATATCCTTTTCTCCATAATATTTATTTTCCTGGCGTAATACTCCTGCATAGATATAATCAAACACGACCCAACTCCCTTTTTCTGCAACATCCCGAATAAAATTGAATGTCGTGTCAACGGCGTCATCGGATAGATACATGGTCACTCCTTCCAAAAGGAAGAGTGATTTCAGGTAGTTCGCAAACCCTCCTCCGTCAAGTTTCTCCGCCAGGCTTTCTTTGTTAAAATTGATCGGGACATATATCACGTTCTCAGGGATCATAATATTTCTTTCTTTAAATGCGTTCAGCTTTTCTCGCTGTGTTATCGGCGCATCAAGCTCAAATATTTTAGTTTTTTTATTAAGCGTACTAAAGCGTTGAGCACGTGAATCAAAACCTGCCCCAAAAATAACTATCTGGTCAAATCCCTGCTCCAACGCATCCATAAAGAGGGAGTCGATATATTTCGTCCGTGCTATCACATATTCATATATGCCTTTGGGTGCAAGATATTTATTGTAAAATTTACAGAACCTCGGAAATCTTAAAAACAGTTTTACAAAACCAGGAACCAAAGCATAAGCGATATTGTCGGTCCCCTTGTAACATTCCCTCGTCTCCTTGTATGAAGCGGCCCGAGACATACAGGTAAATTCCGCTGTTCGTGATGTACGGGTTTCAACTCGATTTCCCCCTTGTTTCATACATACACCCTTTTCGCTAATTATGTCAGTCCTGCATTAGAACGTTATGTGTAGCCTTAATCTTGCCCATAAACCAATTGTTCGAATTTATTCTGTGGTAACAGATAGTATGTGCCCGTGGCCCGGGTGCAGACCACTCGTTCTGCAGTTTCAATGGTGGCTTCTAATTGAACCTTAGAGTTTTTCTGAGAAATGATCCTGCAAGAAATCATGAGTTTCTTGCCTAAATAGGCCGGTTTCAAAAAATGTATACTGATTTCTGTGGTAACACCCATCTGTCCGGTAAGTGTATGGGTTGTCCATCCCATAATTTCATCAAAGAGACCAGACTGAATGCCGCCATGGAGAATGTTCCCTAATCCCATAAAAAGTCTTGAAGGCACATACTCAGTAGTAACTTCTCCGGTTTCTTCATTGAGATAGAATCTCAGCTTTAAGCCTACGGGATTCTTATCACCACAGAAGAAACATTCTTGTTCAGGATACGGATTGTGAATTTCTTTTTTCATCTTTCCTCTTTCTGTGATCTTGGGGAGCGACAGCGTCTATTCTCCCTTCTTTATTATTTATTTAGCTTCGGCTTCTGGTCTTGGCAAGGAGCCTGAGTATTTCAAGGTACAGCCATATCAGTGTTACCATAAGACCGAAGGCTGCGTACCACTCCATGAATTTAGGCGCTCCTGCTGCAGCCCCTTTTTCAATAAAATCGAAGTCGAGCACTAAATTGAGCGCGGCTATAATCACCACAACAAGACTAAAGATGATGCCGATAGTCCCGCTTTCGTGGATGTACGGCATGTGAATACCAAAGAAACCGAGCACTATCGTGCTCACATAGATAAGTGCGATGCCTCCCGTTGCAGCTACAACCCCCATTTTAAAATTTTCCGTCACCTTGATTATCCCCGATTTATACACGAGCAAGAGACACAACAAGGTCCCAAAGGTCAAGGCAACCGCTTGAATAACGATCCCTGGAAATTGTGCCTCGAAAAAGGCGGATATGCCGCCGATGGCAAGGCCTTCAAGGACGGAATAGAGAGGTGCCGTCACCGGAGACCATTGTTTTTTGAAAATGGTAACCAGAGCAACGATAAAGCCACCGATGACCCCGCCGTAAAGCCAGGGCATGATGGCCTGCGGGTTGCCACTTGTGAAAAACGTATTCCACACCCATACAGCTGGGATCAGCACAAGAACCAACATCAGCAATGTCTTGTTTACGGTACCCTGTATGGTCATTACTCGTGCAGGATCGACTACCCGGGGGACATCAGTGAATGTCTTTGCGCTCAAAGCGGGATTTGCTGTTCTCATATCGTTACCTCTTTAAGATTTAGTCAAACGCACATATTAGCCAAATTCGATAAAAACATGATGCTGAAACGGTACTTATCTGGGCAGCGCCGCCATTTTTTGTCATGATCTAAATGGGGCCGCGGGTTATTGCGGACGCACCCTCGACGCAATCGAACAACTTCAAGGTGATATCACTGAAGGCCTCCAGGGTTTTCATTCGCGCCATGATCGGGCCTTCGAGATACGCCTTACGCGAGGCGTCGTCCTCAAACAAATAGAGGCCAGCGGCTTCGCCTTGCTCCTCGTTGATGCCGAAGATCTTCCACTTCAGCCCCGGTACATCCGCGATGGGGACCGCTGCCGTCTCAAACTCCTTTGCCAATTCTTCCGCCGAAACGGTGAATCGTACATTTATCTGTAGGATCTTTTTTGGCATGTTGGCACCTCCTCTATTTTTATCATTTTGTCGAGACCTTTTTGCTATCCTTAATGTACTTCGTCAGATGGTATGTAACTCAGTTATTATATGGATTCAGCGAAAAAAAGTCGAGAAAAATAAGGGCGGGAAACCTAATCTACATTATTCGTAATGTTCCTTCTTATGCCTTTGCAAGAAATAATCGATGTTACTTTATTCCAGTAATTTTTATGCCGATCAAATTTTTAGATACATCACACGAGACAAGTTTTGTATCTTTGAGTAATTCTTTCAGCCTTTTATTATTGAAATAGATATATAAGGGAAATGCCTTTGCACGTGGTAGTGCTTTACCTTAATAACAGACAACATCGATACAATTTCTTTCGGTGTATATGATGCCCGGATTGATTCAGCAATGCCTTTCTTGATGGGAAGATAATACGTCAAGAAATGTCTTTCAAAATCATAGATGAGTATTACTCCGCCTGTTTTTAAAGCACCATAAAGGTTTTGCAAGGCCTTTTCCGGTACTTTCCAGTGGTGCAGGGAAAATGTGGAGTAGATAAGGTCAAATGCACCAAGGTCTTGTATAAGACCGTTATCTTCTACCGCGCCTTCAACAAACGTTAATCTATTGCGTGCGTTTTGAGATCGTGAATATGCCGTTGCGACCTTGATCATGTCAGAAGAGGGTTCGAGCGCTGTGACTTGAGCACCTGGAAATCTTTTGATTATCTCTATTGTTTGATAGCCGGGCCCTGATCCGATTTCAAGGAACTTTCCGTTCTTTTTTGATCTTCCACGATACGCAGGAATCCGTTCAAATAGAACCGAGCCATTTTCTTTTGCATCTCCAAATAATTTTGTGCTGATTGATTGCCGGTAATTATTGCTAAGTCAGTATGTGGTTTCCTTTTGAGCATAGTCTTGTTCCTCTAACTCCATTTACGATGCTACCTTACTAAAACTAAAAGTCCATCTTCCTTGAACCTTAAATTTGAAAAAACCTTTTGCAGTCAATTTTTGCAGAATTTCAATTTCTTTCATATGATGATCACTAAAATACATAATTCCCTGAGGTTTAAGTACTCTGTGAAGCTCACTGAGCACTTCTTGATGATTATCGAGGCAATGAAACACATCAAAGCAGATGACATGATCGAGGCAGTTGTCAGGAAGTGCTATAGAGCTGTTTGAGTGGATTGTTCTCACATTTTTGAGATTCTTTTTTTGAGCCTTGCGCTCAACCATGTTCACAGCAATGGGATTGATATCGAGCGCATATACAATACCTGATGGGCCTATGTTATCTGCAATAAGCGTTGTGAACACTCCGGGCCCACAACCAAAATCAAGGACGTGAGAACTCCGTTTAAGCTTGACTTCAGCCAACATCTTATCTGGAGGCATGAACATATTACGGATTGGTATGCCGATGAGGGCCATCATTTTGAATGCGACATTCGACATTTTTTCCCCTTATAATAGTAACTTTTGGCTCATGACAAAGATCACGTCCGAGGGTTTCCCTCTCCTCACAGTCTACGGTCCACCACCACTCAACAGTCTTAACGGGCGTCTGCCCCTTCAGTCGCGGACGGACCAGACGGTTTTTCGCCAAAATGCCTTTTTATTTTTTCCCTGAACTTGTTCGCCCAAGGGGGACGGGGGTGAAAATGTTCATCATGATCCGGTCCATGGCGACCGGCCTTGAATAAAATATGCGCCAGGATGACCAGCCCCCACGCCTTCCAGAAACCGATGGTGGGAAGACCAAAGATTGCAGGCATAAGCCAGTTCCAGAGCAGCATGACAACCCACCCGAACAGAAAGGCTACCAATACCCCGAGGGCAACGCCCCCAAGCACCATCATAACTATTCGAATAATTCTCTTAACCATGATATCCTCCTATGACTTTGCGTCCAATATAGTTTTTATTTCTTGCAATTGTTTCCTTAAATATTGAATTGCGTATCTTTTTCTTGAGATGAGTGTGTTGATCGATTCCCCTGTCATTGTCGCGATCTCTTTAAACGTCATACCTTCCAATTCCTGCAATACAAAGACCATACGCTGTTCCGCAGGTAACGCCTCAACACTTTCGATAAGGGCCTCTGCGATAAGGTTCCTATAATACGACTGCTCCGGATGAAGGCCGGAATCGGCAATCAGATTTTCTATTCCGTATTTTTCCATGTCTTCCAAAGGTAAAGTCCGCAGTCGCTTTTTTCGGTACCAGTCGATAATCCTATTCCGGGCAGCGGTATACAACCAACCCAGTATATTATCAATCTGATCCGTAACGCTGATCCCTTCCAACGTATGGTAGAAGACATCATGAAGGATGTCCTCCGCATCCTCCTGGTTTGCGACCCTGCTCCTGATAAAAGCCAGAAGCCGGCTTTTTTCTGTTTTATAAACTTTGCCTATTTCCAATTGCAATGCCATTTCCATCTCACTCTTAAAGACGAACTACAAGTAAAAATATTGTAAAAAGATGATAAAAAAACAACTCTTCAAAAAATATTCCTGAAAAGACGCAGATACCTTTCTTTTGTAATGCGATAGTATTAATATCCTCACTTGATTTACAACAAGCCGTTACAATAATAGAGAGCATGAGAAGAAAGGTATTAACTTCTTTAATCGATAGACTAAGTAATTGAGTTGAAATTGATATGAAAAAATGTGAGAGGATTATTTCTCTATTTTCAATAACAGCCCCCCTGTCGTGCTTGAAGAATTTTAGGGGAATAATTCTTTTACAATATGGTAACGTCCTTCTATGATTGCAGCAATAAAAAGTAAGGGGATAACTACTGTTATAAATACTTTATTGGCCTCTAGCCATCTTTCTTTATATGTCGTATGAGTCTTTGAGAATCGATAACCAAAACCTCTCCATATACCAATTCCCCATGCTATCATCATCGCCGGCCATTCGAAAATTCCATGTGGAACTAACAGGGACAGTATGTTGGATTCTGACACACCCGGAGCGCTCGCAATCACGAAGCCTAACATAAATCCATTTAAAACGGCTATCGTGACGGGTATGAGTCCGAATAAAACGAAAACACACATATCAAAATAGGTTGTGATGAGATTATGAATAAATAGTCTCAGAATAAAGCTTGTAGCACTTTTACCTAAAAATTGAGCAGCTAATTTTTTGAGTGCCTCATTTAAAAATAGGAAAGGTTCAGGATATGACCAGCTTACAAGACAGGAACCGCAATATAAAATAGTTGCAATGAGAATACAATATCGTGCTTCAAAAACAATATGTCGACTATCTGCCCATAGGTTTTTTACTACGTTTTGCATCTACCCTTATTTTTCGCTTGCGTCAGAACTCTCTGTGCAGTTGATATAAGTGACTGCGAGAACGTTAATGCAACACGTTTTGTTACGTATCCTAAACAGCCTCTCTGCACATTTCTATGAGAAACGTGCTGAGGGTGAGGTCTTCTTGGAACCAGTCGATTTCTTCTCCCAGTATGCCCTGCCATACCACGGGGTCTGGACTGCTCAGGTCTTGCCCATGGATTCCCCAGGAGACAAGTCCTTGATCATCATCCATAAAGACCAACCAATCCCTATTCCAATCCAACTCCTCGATTGGCCTCAGTCGGTTTTGTTTCTTATTGACCCAGTGATACCCAGCTACGGAGTAATAGTCGAACAACGCTTGCGGAATTTGCAGGCCGCGTTGGGCGAGTCTGGCCTCGACGGATTCTTCTCCGAGACCATCTGCTGGCTCTGGTTCAGACCCGAAAATCTCGCGAAAGTGGGATTCGTAAAACAGCTCAAACATGTCTCTGTATTTCCTCCTGAACACAGAATATGATTAATGATAGCTACTTGGGAAATAAAAAAACCATTGTATCTTTTATTTTATTTTAATAATTAAAAAACATCGGAAAAATCAAGTATAATAATTCGTCCCTATTCCTTTTTCTTCATGAATGGCGACCCTGTACATGGCATATTTGTGCCGCTGGAGAATCTATTTTTTATAGTGGCGCATGGCTTCGGGGATAAAGGATTTTATCTTTTCAATGCGCGATTCCGGGGCGGGGTGGGTTGAGAGGAGTGTGGGCGGCCGGGAACCGCCTTGCTCGCTCATCGTCTGCCAGAAGCGGACGGCTTCATTCGGGTTATATCCTGCCCTGGCCATTAACGTCAGACCAATGCGATCCGCCTCCGATTCATGAAGGCGGCTGTACGGCAATAAAACGGCCACGTTAGCGGTGACGCCGTATGCCGCCATGAAGAGCTGTTGGGTTTCCTCCGGCTGCTCTGCCAGGGCCACTGAAAGTGCCACGCCTCCCAGTTGAGCCAACAAGGCCTCACTCATCCGCTCATTTCCATGTTCAGCTATAGCGTGCGCCACCTCGTGCCCAAGAACCACCGCCAACCCGGTGTCATTACGGGTAAACGGGAGGATGCCGGTATACACCGCCACCTTCCCCCCCGGCATACACCAGGCATTGGCCGTTTTGTTATCCTCAATAACATTGAATTCCCACTGATAATTCTTTATTTTGTCTTCCGCTTGTGATTCCTTCAGAAATGCTTCGGCTGCGCTGGCGATTCTTTTTCCCACCCGTGTAACCATTTGGATCTTCCCACGGTCGGTCGAGAGCTTCGATTCGCTCAAGACCTTTGTGTATTGTTCGTCGCTTAAGGAGAGTAATTCAGACGACGGAATAAGACGTAGGCTCTTCCTATTGGTAAGCGGGACGGTAGCACAGGCAGCAAGGCAGGCACACAGGATGAAGACGATACAAACAGTGTACAGGGTATATACTCTGTTATACTCTCTGTTTCTCCTATTCATGGTTACCTCCTTTATCCCACATCAGGAAACTTTGTTTACGCTGTTAATCCTCCATTATTGAGCAAGAAGATCAACCTCAACTAATACCTTGCAGTCAGTAGTCAAGGTCTCACCGTGTTGATCCCTTGATCGCCGGGAAATCATCCTTTAGTTTCCCAGCGATCTTTTTGATACAAAATTTTGCGGCTTTCTCTTCAGTATCTGAGGTATAAAAGGACCGTTCCAAATCACCTTTGTATTTATAGTCTGCGGTCCACAATCGTTCCTCTTGAGAGCCTTTGATGTTGATACGCATTGTGCTATCTTCCGGCATGACAGTACTTGCAGAGGTACTGCCAGTTTCATGTTTTGAATCACTTCCACTCAGTCCTATGTAGCCACTGCCGATGTACCAGGCATTTCCAAGAATAGAGCTTGTGGTAAAGTCTGTCGTTGAATCAAGAAAGGAACTGTCAGAGATTCCAGCGAAGATTATCTCTATGGTGCCTCTGTAGGAATCCGTTTCTGATAAGGTAAAATACTTTCCAAATTCAATTAATGCGGATTCATAGATTATTCTATCCATTATGGAATGACCACTCCGTACCCTCATTTGGTAGGGTTGATTATCAGCCAGAGAGGAAAAACTGTCGGCGCCTTTTTCCGTCCGCATGGTAGAACAAGCACCTACCACAATAATGAAAAAAACTATGATCGTACTCAATCGTATCATGCGTTTCATTCGAGAGCTCCTTCCTTTTTAACTTCATCACAGTATAAAATGCCTCCAGAGTATAACACTTCCTTAAAGGAACTCATAACGGCACCCTCTGGAAACCACTGTGCATCATTACCTCCAGAAGATTTCAGCTTAGCTTGCCAGAGTACGTATGCTGTCAAACTATTAGTACACTTTCGCACTTTGTCACACTAATGTCAATCGGGGAAATGTTGTTCGTTAAGAAAAACATCAAGTCCTAGAGGCAGATGGATATGACGGTAAGCGGTTTAGCGCAGTTCAGCCTGTCCCTTAATCGTCTTATGAGAACAGTGGTTCTGCCGTTAATCCCCAATCGTCAAGAATAAAGATTCACCCCTATTCCTTTTCACTCCTTGTCATCTGTTCTTCAGTTTCTCAATTGCTTTCTCACATTCGGCGGCAAAAACAGGATGCTCCCTCTCTGGATTCTTGTCCAGGGAATGGATGAATTTGATATCCTCTTTCGTTCCGACTTCCACCAAGACCTGAAGGGCCTGCAACCTCAAGAAGGCGATCTCGGACGCCACGCCGGTGTGCTCGGAATCTGGGGCATATTCCCGATTCTCGATCTTGGCGGAAAGGAACTCTTTGAGTTTGGTTTTAACGAGGTTTCTCTCCGCTGAGCTGAGTTCCGAGGCTTTGATGGATTTGAGAAACGCAACGTTGTCTTGATACCGAAGTGGCTCCTGAGAAAGAAAGATCCTGTCAAACTCGGTTGAGAAATCGGGCCTGAGACCCATATCATCCTGAGGCGCAGGGGGCTGTGAAGACTGCTGAGTGCACCCCATGAGCATTGACAAGACATACAGAATAAGCAGTGTTCTTTTCATGATGGATAACATTGAAGCTCAGCGAAGCGGGTTACCGCGTCCGCTGGCAAGAGCGGTTATATTGTTAATTTCCAATTGTCAAGAATGAAGATTCGATCTTATTCCTTTCACCTTTTGTAAAGAGAATACTTTTACCGCACCCTATTTTTGTAAAGGATCTATTTCTACTATCTTGATTTCCTTGATATTTTTAGCTTTGGGAAAAGTGAACGTTTGTTTTTTTTGAAGTAATGCATATCCAAATTCAAGCATCGTAGTATTGCCGAGTTTATCCACCTTTGTGGGCTTTATAAACAAATTGACTATCGCCGCCTTGAGGCCGCCGAAGAAACCCGCAGACTCTGCTGTATCACTGAGAGACGCCACTTTTATTCCCATGCGTGGGGGCTTTTTTGTTTTTTTGAATGATAGCGTATTCACCCGGGCAACTACCTCATTCGATCTGTTTTCGTAGTTATATTCTCCATCTTTCGGTTTAATATCATAAAGACCAATGGTTACGGGGCTTTCGTGGCCTCTTGCATTGAACTGAAAATCCACCTCGGTAACAATCCTCGTTGAACCGGTTATCGTTCCTTTGATCTCAATAAGACCGAAACCATCTCCTTCAAACTTGATATAATCAAGCATTTTTGTTATTGTCTTTCCTTTTTTCAATTCATCAGTATGTGCCGCAATCATCCCCGCGGAATCAAATGTGTTCATATGAAAACCACTTCCCAATATTTCAAATTCGCATGCCACACGAAAGGATTTTGAATCAACTATTATCTTATGTGAGATTATAGCTACATGCTGCTCATTATTGACACTTGATATATTGTCAACAAGTGTCGGAGCTATCAGCGCAACAAAATACGCAAAAGAGGCTATAGGGTTTTTTACAAATTTCTCATTATTATAACTCATTATCATAGTGGGTCCGTTGCCGTCCGCCACCGATTCACCACTGTGGTCGCTTATACGGGCGTTCGGGTCGGAACTTATCCCGACACAGGGCGTCAAAAGAAAAATACAAATGAAGGTTACCGCACATAAAGCGATTAGACGGTTGTTGCTTAGAAATACACGTTGATTTATCATATGTAATTGCATCGCTTACCTCCTGATACTGAGATACTGAGCAAACCACACTTTGTTATTTTTGAGAAAAACAGACACTCCTCGGTTGTCGCATTACTTGTAACCGTCACCGTTTTTCTCGTCATGTCCGGCGCCGGCACAGCAGCAGGCATAGCAAAGATCACAGTTATATGTAGAGGAGCAGAGGAGGGTCAGGTCTATTTTGTTGACATGGCATCTTTCCCAGTTGCTGATAATCGGGGCTGGAAATTGCCGCCTGTACCGCATCACAAGGATCACATCTTTATTTGTCAATTATTCACCCCTACCACCTTATTTGCTCCAAATAAAAAAGGGGCGGTGGTGTCCCCGGACGTAGTGGACGTTGGCTCTCAGAGAGCTTTTCTCCTGTTAGAATCGACTCAATTTCGATAGAGAAGTTATGCATCCTAAGGATCAACATTCCCAATATCCCCTGCGTCTGGCCGTGAAACGCTCAAGCCCCCTGTAGCGGCACGCTTGGTGAGAAGACGGCGATGTCTCTCTCTACGCGAGGATGCCAACAAGCGGCACGCGTGCCGTTACAGGGGCGTGTCTTTGCCGTGCTTGCGGAGCGCAATGCGCCTGTTTCCGTCGCACACTGGAACGGCAAAGGGTGAATCCGCATGGCTTACCGACCGAACAGGATTAAAATACCAGCAGCAATGGCGAGGATCCCCATGACTATGGGTAGCCCATTAAAGTGTAAGCTGAACAATACGATTAGCCCGGTCACGATGAGCCAGATGCTCAGAAGGAGCATTCCCAAGTTATCTAACAGATTCCTTTTTTTCATTTTGCTCACCTCCTTTCTAAGACCTGTGTGAGCCGAGAGTTCCCCACGTCATGGGGTACAACAAATAGGGGGCTACGCGCTTTACCAAACCCTGTTTATGCCCCTTTCAAGTGAATCAAGGTGGCTCGAAATCTCCGCTTTTTCTATGTCGTTGGTGTGAGGATTAATTCATGTGCCTCAAAGCTACCTCAGAATCGCCCCAGTAGTAACAGGATGATCAAGATTAGGAGGATTAATCCGATTACGCCGCTGGGATAAGGTCCCCAGGACTTACTGTGGCGCCAGGTGGGCAGGACGGCGATGAGCACGATGACTAGGATGACGAACAGGATGACTCCCATGATATTTTTCTCCTCTCCTCTTTTTTTTGAAGAAAAAAGTAATATCTTCCTTTTTTTCTTTTAGTGGAGCTAATTTCAATTACATACGTTATGGATCCAGTCGGCCAATCCGCGATCACCAAAAAAAAGAGTCTATAATAAGATCCGTATCACCTCCCTTTCTTTTTTAGGCGAGAGTTGTCAGCGCTTATTTTTTGGCTCCAATGATGACCAACACAATTCCACCCGCAAGCGCTATGACACCCAAAATGGGTGGGATGGTCTTCTTGGTCTCATGGGTAGCTTGGATGGGGCCGATATCAATGATCTTCTCGCGGCTTGTGTAAGTAATGCCCTGGTAGGCAAGAGCCACTACCCCGAGGACGATTAAAACAATACCAATAAGCATTATCGGTTTCATAAGAACTGATCTCCTTTCTTAACAGGTTTACGCGTCAAAAGCGCTACACAAGGATAACAATCGCCTATTTCACGATCAGATTATTCTTTACGTTTTTGACCCCTTTGACGCTCCCTGCGATTTGACCCGCTTTATCCACGGCCTTTTGAGAATCAACGAAGCCGCTCAGTTGAACGGTGCCCTTGTATGTTTCGACGCTGATCTTGAACGACTTGAAAAAATCATCATTTGCAAGCAGAGTTTTTACCTTGGTCGTGATGACCGAATCGTCAACGTATTCACCGGTACTTTCTCTTGTGGACGTCGATGCACAGGCCATAAAGATGGTGGTGGTGCCGGTGATCAGGATAAGAAGCACTAAACAGCGGATAACGATATTTCTCGTTTTCATAGCGGCCACCCCTCTCTGTAAGGTTGTGGTAAAATGGTTCATTACGAGACCTTTTCTACTGAAGCTATGGTAAGGTTCTGCAAAATCTTTCTGGACCTGCCGACCCCCTCCTTTCCAAATACCTCACCTTTTCCGGCAAGGGGCCAAATCGCTACCATTACCTTCGTCTCTGAATAAGTCCGACCACTAATACGATGACGGCGATGATCAGCAGGATATGAATGAGTCCACCACCCACATGACCAAGAAATCCCAACAGCCACAAAATTAAGAGAATCACCAATATGGTCCAAAGCATGTTCGACTCCTTTCTGGGGACAGAATTCGTCCGTCCATTTCTATTCTCATTGATTTTATACAGAATTTCAAAAAAATCAACTCGAAAAAAGGGGTAACGTCAACACTTTTGTGTCAGTATGAGGAAGGGGGTACCGGTTCTTTCGGCTTGGGCTCCGGGTTGGTGGTTTTCGCAGCTGAAAACGGCATATAAAATTCTTTACATAATGGCACGGTCTGAAAAGACACCCCTAGGTCTAGTTCTTCTTCTCACCGCCCGGAAGCGCCGCTCAATGGCATTCCCGGAGCCGAAGCCGACCCTTTGGTCAGTGGCCCTTTGGCCAGTGGTAGGGATCTGGCTCCACAGGGATGGATCGTTGATCTAAAAAAGGTCAACAGATCCGAAGGCATTGACAATCCTGGCAAAAAATGCTAATGAGATCGACACTATCCAGCGGACTTCTGCGACCGTATTTATAGAAAAAGTTGAAAGGGTGAGGCCATTTGACGTTCCAGGCTTCATGTGGAGCCCAACGGGAAAGCCCGTGGCACCTGACTAACGCCCAAGCGGGGCGACATCCCGGCCAAAAGTTGGCGCATTCATCCACGGCCAAAGGCCGTGGCTTTCTGGTGCCGGGGTAAGAAAATGGGGCTACCCATTTGATGTTGCGGTGATAACCTCTCGAAGGAAACAATCATGGCCGGCATGGAGATCATTACGGTAGAAGGAGGATCGGAACTAAAGGACTTCATCGACCTGCCATGGAGGATCTATGCTGAATACCCCAACTGGGTTCCCCCCCTTAAGAAGGAGGTTCGCCGGTTGCTGGACCCCGGCCGGCACCCTTTCTGGGAGTTTTCCGAGCGCATCCTCTTTCTGGTCCGGCGCGGTTCGGAGACGGTGGGAAGGATCACGGGCATCATAGATC
>Ga0315537_1000218_pt1 | contig 42271 bp, 41 predicted proteins | sample SalMarSW160270MG_FD_203091 | JGI IMG/M metagenome (GOLD analysis project Ga0315537, IMG submission 203091) | Salt marsh sediment microbial communities from the Plum Island Ecosystem LTER, Massachusetts, United States - Salt Marsh Sediment SW1602-70 ... | reverse complement strand
TTCCGGGCCAGGGCAGCCGGTGATGGCACCAGCTATGGTATCGAGAAGAACTTTACTACGTTAACACCACCAACGGTCATCCTACTACCATACGAGGAAGATGATGATGACAAGCCTCGTCACTATTATTTGGATGTTAATGCTCTTGAGCTCAAGAAACGCTTCCACATTGATGTGAACGGCAGACTGCTCGAGACAGTAGATATTATATGTGCTGATGGCGTACTTAATATTTATATACCTGAAGGTACTGTGGTAAAGGATAGTAATGGCATTCGACTACGCACCTTGGAGATAGACGTAATTGAGATTCCGTCCACATCGACCGACGATATGTATTTCATCGGGCCAGCTTACATCTTGCCCCCCGGCGGGACTACCTTCAACCCGTCAATGACCTTAACCTGGAGTTATGAGCCCTATACTCTGCCGAAAGGGGCTCACGAAGAAGATTTGTTTCTGGCCTCGTATGATGAAAATGCTGGCGGATGGGTTAAACTTGACTGCATAGTTGACGTTGTAAACCACACCATCACTGCTGAGTTCAGTAAATCGATGACCTTCGCTGCTCTCGGCTTGGTGCCCAGGCCAGCCCCACCCACCGTCAACGATCTAACTGAATCTCCCGTTGGAAATGTCGCCGGACTTTCTGGGTCATTCATGGCTGAGGGAGTCGTTCCTAACCCAACACAGCCACCTGCCTCACCAAATCCACCTGCGCCAAAGATCAGCAGCTGGCTGCTTATTATCGGTATTACGGTTGCGGTGGGAGTAATAGGCGTAGCTTTATACCTTTTCATTTCGAATCGACGAAAAGCGTGAAAACATGAGGCAATAAAGGGACGATTCTAACTTAGTAGACGCTAGTTTGACAAATACTATAAATAGAATAGAATAAGGGTACCACACATCAAAGGAGGTGGTGCCTATGGATAGACATAGTAAATGTACCCTGGGAGTTCGGGCTCCCAGGGTACAAATCATTAGACATCGTTGGAAGAAGAATAACCAAAAGTCAAAACTGTCATATACTATTAGACTAGGCTGAACACCAATTCAAAGGTTCTACCTATCGTACGGTACCCCCCACCATCGAGACTAGAAAATGATTTTTCAACACTAGTAGTGGGTTCTTCTCCAAAGTGGTTGGTTCACGCACGACTCCTGATAGTGGTTAGCGTAGCCTCAACTTTTTTATTGGTCTGTCTTTTTCGCTTGGGACGCTTGGTTATTCGCTTCCGTACCACCATGTACCTTGTTCCTTTGGGAAGTTCGGGAACTTCAAGAACACTGGTAGCGTTGGCTTGGCTAACAGTGTCAATCCTGCGACCAGCCACGATGTCCTGCCAGTTACGATAGGGATATTTCACGCCTGATACCTCTGCGGGTGTCTTACCTCTCAGCGACTCGTGGGGGCGTAAATAGTTATAGTACAATAGCCAGCCTTGCGTGAATAACTTGGCAGTATTGATATCCTTCAAACCCCGCATTATCTTGGTACGTGCTTTCAGCGTCCCGTGAAACCGCTCTATGAGATTATTATTACTTCCCACATCAAACGGACTACCCTGTTTATGCTTGGTGTCTGCTCCAAAGGTTAGTTCTATGCCATCTAAATAAGCCTGTAGCTTATCTGTATAGATGATACGGGGTATTTTACCCGTTCGGTTATATGCCTTCTTCATAAGAATTTGAGCGTCTTTTATCGTTCTGGTACGAGAAATATGGCTCGCAATCAGGTATCTAGTCCTAGCATCTATTATGTCCCAAAACCAGACGTTTTCCCCGTCCATCTTCAGGACTGTTTCATCGGCAATCCACACCGAGCCAACGTCTGGCTTGTAGTTTTTCAGGTCTTTTACTGCCCGCTTGGTGAACCTGCTAACCCATCGGTAAATGGTGGAGTCAGACGGGTAACTCCCATATATCTACGTGAGTAATCTGGTGATACTATTGAGTGATTGACCTTCATAGAACATCCCGATTGCTGTGCCTACTTGGTCTACGGGCGTCTGCATTTCGGGCAGAGCATCATTGTCGGCGAACTTCCGTCCGCAGTCCTTACACAGGAAACGCTGGACACCGTTGTACGTACCGTACCTGATAATATTGTGACTTCCGCAGTTCTTACAGGTTATCGGCACGTATGGCGCTTTAACCGTGATGTCATCAAGGCGTGGATATGATTTGTACATCTATTTACTACCCTTCGGTTTTCGCTGGCGGGGGTTGACAGTAGTATAACCACAAGTTTGACAGTGCCATTTTTGGAGTCTGCCGTATTTTCCCCACCTAATCATGTCTCTACTGTAACATTTAGGACAGACAGCCATAGTACCCTCCGTAATAATTGGTTTATTATCTACTCTAGCTATATTTACTATTGGTTTACCTATTGACAAATGCCCATGCTTGGGTATATCCTTAAAACAAGGGGATTCGGACGGGGTGGTAGCTGGCTGGCTCTCCCCGTCCAGATTCTCAAAGTTGGGGCTGTGGTGTAATTGGCAGGCACGGTAGCTTTGGAAGCTACTGGCAGACATCTGCCGTGGGGGTTCAAATCCCCCCAGCCCCACAATAGTATTATAGCATGGTTGTAAATAGGTCATGCGAAGGAGGTTAGTTATGCCAATTAAAGCAATATGGACACCGTTTACAAAGGCTGTCATACAAGCCTTATCCATTAACGAGGCAGGAGTGTACGAAATCGGGAAGGCAAGAGGCAACGTGGTACTATACATCGGGAAGAGTGATACATCAATACGAAGTAGACTACTAAACCACAAGGAGAAAACAAGATTTAGAGCCTGTACCCATTTCCGAAAACGGCGAACAAACCCTGATGACGCATCTGACGCTGAACGCAGGCTTCTCCTAGCGTACAAAAAACAGTATAACAAACTTCCACCTCTCAATAAGGCTATGTCTCCTGATGACCCGTGGAGAGGGATATTTTACTAAACAGCAATACTACCTTGATGTATGTGTCCTGTCGTATTCTGTTAGTTTCTCCCTAGCTTTTCGAAGTGCTAGGGTTGCCCGTGCTTTTAGTGTAACCAGCCTGTCACGTTCCGCTTGGCTAAACTTCTTTTTATTTACCATTTCCTTTCCTCCTTTCTAATTACCAACCACGATGGAGTAATAAGTAGTAGTGAATCAACTTGACAAATGGAATCCTTTTAGTGTATATTTTATGTATAGTTCCAGTTTAGGTTATTGCAACCTTCCAGAAATCCACCGCTGATTTACATCTGTATTGGATGACCCGAGCTCTTACTAAATTATAAGAGAGGAGGTCATCCAATGTTTTTTCAAGACAAGTCAATACAGTGTTCCGATTGCGGGTCTGCCTTCACTTTCAGTGCAGGAGAACAAGAGTTCTTCCAATCTAAAGGCTTTACTAATGAGCCTAAGCGTTGTTCCTCATGCCGCCGAGCCAACAAAGCAAGACTTTCCAGAAGTAGCAACAAAAGCTACGCGTCACGGTATTAAATTTTCTGCGCATATATATCCAGTGTAGTACGTATAATGAAGTATCCTGAAAAAGGCAGGCAATATAAATATCTATCATGTGTTGTCTGCCATCCAGGGTTACTGGTGGGATAGTAAGAGGTATTCCTCCTGTTCCGGCAGGTAAGCAGTTGATGGCAACAATGAACTTAAGGACTATAATATAGTAAAGGTGGTAAGACTAAATGTATATATCTTTGATAATTTTTGGTAGCCTGTTTACAGTTGGTGTAATAGGGCTTATCGTCTGGCAAATAAGAGATAGTAGGGCCAGAGGTATATGGAGGGATTAAAAAAAGTTATATTAATAAATTAAGTATCCTTAAAAGGGCAGGCAATATAAATATGTGTCATGTGTTGACTGCCCTCTAAGCTTACTGGTCGGATACAGTAAGAGGTATTCTTCCTATTCTATCAGCGGGGAGGTAGAAAATGAACAAACCGGTGCAAGAAGCAGCTGAAAGGGAGCTTAATCGAGCAATCTTGGCAGATGCGCAGGCGAATGCCCATTATTACCAGATACTAAGGCGATTTATTACTACAAAGTCGACCATCCCCAAAGAAAAACAGTGTCAAACTGATGCCAAACTTGATGCGGGTGGTTTGAAGCTAATCGATACGGCCTGGCTAACACTTCAATACACTGAGAAGAAACTCCGCAGTGCCTACATGAAGCTTTATGCAGCTTGTCTCTAAACAAAGTATTTTAACTTCTTCAAAGTGGTAACTTCATTCCTTATGTAAAAACCCATCAAGTCAAGCCATCGAATAAATTAGAGACAATAGACAAAGGAGCCATATCAGCTTCTTTTTTTTTGATCAAATATTTACAAGTAGTAATAGGCAATTTAACATAGCACAGAAAGGAGGCAAGCGGTCCCCTCCTTTTATCAAACCTGTTTTACACACTGAAGGTCAGAGGTTCGAGCCCTCTACCGCCCAGTTTACTCATAGTGAACTATTAATGATATAAAGTTGTCAAAGAGTTTACTTCGGTATCACGTTACCAAGGTCAATCATAGGATAATTATTTCCTAAGCGAATTCCTAGAACAATTCGGCATTTCGGCTCAGACCGGACAAACAGAGACTTTCATCCAACTTCCTGATCGTTTAAATAAAGCTGTCACTCATCATGACCCAGGCCCCGGTTTTTTCATTGCCATTGACCACTAGTCGCGATAATGCTATCATAGTCTATTAGTGGCTACTTATAGACATGAATGTAGAGAAGAAAAAGTCAACTATTGAAGAAAAAACAGCACTGTTCGGCGTCTTGGCTGACCCGACTCGGTTGAAGCTACTAAAACTTCTATCCCAGCAACAGGAACCAAATGCTCTCTGCGTTAATGCGCTGGCCTTTCGACTTGGAGTAACCCAACCAGCTGTTTCTCAACATCTTAAAGTGTTGAAGGATGCAGGTTTAGTTCAAGGGGAAAAGAAGGGATATCGTGCCCACTACTTTATTAAACAGGAATCCTTGAAGAACGCGCAGGAACTAATGTCGCGCGCGCTTGAATTTGGTGAAGGATGAACATGAAAAATCTGGAGAAAACAGACCATGAGATTAGGTAGCTCACCGGCTATTGATGCAACCAACCTTACCAAGCGATATAGCGAGGTCATCGCTGTAAATAGTATCAGTTTCCAAATAGGTAATGGTGAGCTGTTTGGTTTCCTCGGCCCCAATGGTGCCGGTAAGACTACCACCATCAACCTGCTCACCGGCTTAGCTCGCCTGGATGCTGGTACGATAAAAATTGGCGGTATTGATTGTACCGGTAATCCCAAGGCAGCCCAACACCTAGTGGGAGTTGTCCCTGATGAGAGCAACCTTTATCCTGAACTAACCGGCTTCGAGAACCTTTGCTTCTGTGCGGCCCTTTACGGGATGAGAAAAAATGAACGTCAGACCCGAGCCCGTGAGTTGCTGGAAACCTTCGGCCTTACCGATGCCGCCGAGCGCAAGTTCGCCGGTTACTCAAAGGGTATGAAGCGTAAGCTAACCTTTGCCGCAGGTATCATCCACCGGCCACCTATCCTGTTTCTTGACGAGCCAACCACGGGGATAGATGTAGCCAGCGCACGTCAGGTCAGGCAAATCATTACCAACCTGCATCGCCAGGGGACAACCGTTTTTCTCACTACTCACTACATCGAGGAGGCCGAGCGTCTTTGCGAGCGTATTGCTTTCATCGTGAAGGGAAAGATCGTAAAAATCAACCGTACGTCAGATCTTTTACAGCCGGTTAAGGGTAAAAATGTCTTGATTCTTTCTATCTCTGATTCCGAGGCTAACGTAACCGAAGCCTTGGCTTCAACATTCCCGCAGTATCAGTTCCAATCTTCTGTCCCGGAGCAGGTTCGTATCGAATCTTCGGGGCCTGTCAATATCGGGCCGCTGACGCGATTTCTGGAAGAACGAGGGATTCAGGTGACTGAAGCACGCCGACATTTACCGTCGCTTGAAGATGTTTTCGTCCAGGTTACCGGCATCGAAGCGGGACTGATGCTGAGGGAGAAGGAAAAGCCCGGGGGCGGAGGAAACCAATGAAACGCTGGATTGCCTTCTGGAATATCCTGGCCAAGGATATGCGGGCGTATTATCTCAAGCCGCCCAACATCAGCTGGGGTATTATTTTCCCCCTGGCATGGACGGGTATGTTCTTCATCAGGTCCGGGAGCGGACTGGAGAGCGTGCTGGAGCTACTGCCGGGTGTCATGACTATTTCTATTCTCTTCGGGACCACTTCAATGCTGGCGGTGACTATCACGTTCGAGAAGCGTAGCCGCTCTTTTGAGCGGCTACTCCTGGCGCCTATTTCTCTGGAGCAGTTGATGCTGGCCAAAACCTCCGGGGCAATCGTCTTCGGGATCGTTAACGCTTTTGTCCCGGTCATCATTGCGGCATTCCTGGCAGACCTGTCGGGAATTACCTGGTCGCTTGTCGTGCCAGCCATCATCCTTATAGGTATCGTGTCTACTTTCCTCGGTCTTTTCATTGCAGTTTCAGTCAGCGAGATTTTCGAAGCTCAGACTTTCTCAAACTTCTTCCGCTTCCCGATGATTTTCTTATGCGGGCTATTCTTTCCCATCATGTCACTGCCCGTCTTTATCCGCCCGCTTTCCTATATACTTCCCGTGACTTACGGCGTCGATATCCTCCATGGCGCAGTGAACGGCGAGCACATACTATCATTCACACTGGACTTCATAATCCTCGGCGTATTTTGTATAGTTTTATTTATTCTGAGCCTGCGTAACATTAAGCGCCGATGGATTCTCTAAGTGACTAGTCACAAACTGAAAGCTATTTCAAACGTTTTGGTTCTGCCTACCGTACAGTACTGCCCACTTTTCCAAATTCGGTAACAACAGGCGGATGGGTCGCCATCCGCACCGGCATCATAGGTCATTGCCAACGGTATAGTGTACGTGGGCTCTTACGACGGCAGGCTTTACGCTATTGAATAACCCCGCTCAGGTGCTATAATGTAGCGATGAAAGCCAGCGAGGGGAAAATCTAATCATAATCACCCAGCTCATCCTGAAGTCCGCACGTTCCGTCGGCGCATTCATCATCGGATGTATTCGCACGCCACTTGTCGATAGATGCGCTGCCGGAGTAGCCGAAATCCGTCGCTTTCCACAGGGGGCTTGTTTCTCCTCCCACCACAACGATATTGATATTGTCCGGGTTATGATAGGGAGCTATCAACTCGTCATCCGGAACCTTCTTCCATGAAGCGTAAGGTTCCACTCCCTTGTAAGCCTGGGAGGCTACCAGCATGTCGATATGATCGGTTTTCCAGTATTGTCCCGCCGGCATCTTGATGTTCTCTGACATCGCGCGGCAGAAATCCTGCTTGGTATTAAAGCCCTCGTTCTCCTTTAAATTCCTGGCCACCAGCGGGTCCATGATTATCGTCGCCGAGGAATTTATCGGGGGCATTGCCGGCAGCTGGATATTCAATTCCTCTATTAATGACCGCTTGGAAGCTGCTCCGTAACTATTCAGAAAAGCCCATCCCCGGAAGATACTGACCACACTCTCTTCAGCCTTGAATCCTTTGCCAACATGGAAAGGCTCCCAAACGCTCCTTTCCTCATTCTCGCCGACGCACAAGTTATTGTAGGTATGATTATTACCCTGGGAACTCCACAGGGTACTTCTGGGTTTGGCAAATCCATGGCAAATGCTCATCAATGTCCAGGCCCTTCCGAGCACCGAGTTAGCCATGTTTACCGCGCTGAAAGCGCCGATGCCGCAGTTCATGCCGATCTCATTACGAATCGGCCCATTCACCAAAAGCATCGCTTCGAAGGGAGTTGTCGAGGGCATCAGCGACGGTTGTTTGGTGGCCGCAATAGCCAGTATCACCGGGAAATATTCCGGCCTGGCGCCGGCCATGACCGCAATAACCGCAATGTGTCCCACCGTGTACTTAACGATTTCCCGGGTAGCGAACTGGAATGATTCGGCAACCACTTCGTCCGGTGCAGCGTTAGTACCAGCGAGCATCGCCTGCACGCGCTCCTCGGTGGGAAGTATGATGGGCAATCCGTCAGTCCAGCCCTTTTCATAAAACAGGCGCTGCAGATTATCTTCGGTATCCGGTTCCAGGAGTATCCGGGGAGGGCCGGCTTTTACCGTTACGGGAGACTCAGGCTGCGGTTTCTTTTCGCTTACCGGTTTCGTCAATACGTCGATTATTTCATTGATGATAGGTTTACCGGTATCGGGATCATTGCCGACAATATATTTATCGAGGGCTTCGGGAGACAAACCTATCACCGGGTGTGGCGTATAAATGAAAGGTAAGGACGCAGCCATCGGGTTGTCCTTTATTGCGCTTTCAAACTCGTACGTCGAGACTGGAGCAGCGGGAATCCCGTAGGTCTGTTCAAGCTTCGTGCTGCCGGCAGCGACCGCGCCGACACAGCCCGGTCAGCCAGCGACGCCAACGACAGCAGCATCACCCTTATCCTTGATTTCCTCCCAGAGGTCATTGTTATCGTCCATGAACACGTTCCCCGGTTTCCGCTTGCGTATCGTGGTGACGGACGGCATGTGTTCGGCAAACCACTTTTGCAGTTGCAGCATAAAGTTATAGCTTCCGCCGAAGCCGGTATCTACCAGATACACGGTCTTGTTCTCCAATGTGTCCAGCCGCTTGGCCGCCGAAGGTGAAGACGGCGGAGGCCCGCCCATACCGGGCGGAGTTCTGCCCGTAGCCGATGGATTTGCACCCATGCCCGGCGGAAACGCACCCGTACCTTTTTCGACTCCAGCTTCGGGACTCATTACCGATAATCTTATTTCATACGCCATTCTATTCCTCCGTTCGACTGTTCAAGGTTTAGTTGAATCCTTGATTAAAAGGGTCCCCTGCGCTTTTTAACCCAGGTTAAATCCTGCCTGGCATTGCCCCACCCGGCTTCGTCGGCACCCTTCATAGGGCCATCATCGCCGCCCATGCGTTTCCTCATTTCTTCCATGCGCTTCTTCATGAACTCTTCCTGCCTCTTCATGCCTTCGGGAGTGGCATAATTGATTATCCGCTCTACAATGTCCCTCAACATCTTTTCCGAGTCGGGGACCGGGATAATAAAGAGCTGCTCGTTTTCAATTCCCTTCTTGAGTATCTGAGCCAGTTCCTCGGGGTCTATCCCGAAGGAGTAATGGTGGCGCATAAACTCGATTGTCTTATCATTGATATTATAACCGGTGTTTTCCAGATGCTTCGGTCGTGTATATGATGCTTCGGCTATGTTCGACTTGATGCCACCCGGGCACAGGCAGGACACGCCGATGCCGTAAGGCTTGAGCGCCTGGTGATAGCTTTCCATGAGGTTATTAACAGCGGCTTTGGCGGCGGAGTACGGAGCGGTCGTGGACCCTCCCATGAAACCTCCCATCGAGGAAGTCGTGGCGATATAACCGCCCTTGCCGGCCCGTATTATGCGCGGCACGAATGTCACCATACCGTTGATAACGCCGCCAAGACAAACACCCATTACCCAGTCGTAATCTTCGAATGTCGAGGCCTCAGCCGGACCGAAGGCGTTGACACCCGCGGTATTAAACAGCATCTGAGGCGGGCTCCCGTACACCTTCTCTACCTCGTCGGCAGCCGCTGCATATGCCTGGCGGTCCGTAATATCCAGTCGTATGGCGTGAACATCCGCCTTTTTGTCGCGGAAATATGCCATCGCCTCGTCCAGATGGTCCTGACGAATATCCGCAATAACAACCTTACAGCCCGCTTCCGAAAATACCTTTGCCTGGCCGAATCCCGCACCGGAAGCGCCTCCGGTTATAAACAATACCTTACCAGCAAAATCTTTCATAATATTCCTCCTTTAGGCTGTTCAAGGTTAGCTACATCTTTGATTAAAAGGGTCCTTTATCTTCTTTGACCCACGTTATATCCTGTCTGGCTTTTCCCCATCCGACTTCGGCGGCACCTCCGAAGGGATTTTTATCGCCCATGTATTTCCTCATTTCTTCCATGCGTTTCTTCATCAGCTCTTCTTGTCTCTTCATGCCTTCAGGAGTAGCGTAATTAATGATGCGTTCAAGACTATCCCTCAGCATCTTCTCCGGGTCCGGGGCCGGTATAATAAAGAGTTGTTCGTTTTCAATCCCTTTCTTAAGTATGTTTGCCAGCTCTACGGGTTCGATTCCCTGGGCATGAATGGAACGCAGAAAATCAATTGTCTTTTCACTTACATTATATCCGGTATTCTGTAAATGCTCCGGCCGTGTATAAACTGCTTCAGCTATATTTGAATTGATATTACCCGGGCACAGGCAGGACACGCCGATGCCGTAAGGCTTGAGCGCCTGGTAATAGCACTCCATGAGACTGTTGATTCCGGCCTTGGCAACTGAGTACGGAGTACATCCGGATGATGCCATAAAGCCTCCCATTGATGAAGTCGCGGCGATATGACCGCCTTTGCCGGCTTGTATCATACGCGGCACGAATGTCACCATACCGTTTATAGTCCCACCGAGACAAACACCGATTACCCAGTCATAATCTTCAAAAGTCGAGGCTTCAGGCGGACCGAAGGTATTCACACCCGCGTTATTGAACAGCATCTGGGGCGGACTCCCGTACACCTTTTCCACTTCGTCGGCAGCCTCCGCATATGCCTTGCGGTCCGTAATATCCAGTTGTATGGCATGAACGTCTGCCTTTTTATCCCGGAAATACGCCATTGCCTCGTCCAGGTGGTCCTGGCGAATATCCGCGATAACAACCTTGCAGCCTGCTTCTGAAAACACCTTGGCCTGGCCGAGTCCGGCTCCGGAAGCGCCTCCGGTTATAAATAATATTTTACCGGCAAAATCCTTCATTATTTCCTCCTTTGTATCGTTAAATAGTGTAAAATGAATAGCTAACTATTGCAAATATTATATTATCTCCCGTACATAATCCGGGTTGTGGATTTTTTCTATATAAAGTACTATAGAATATCACGACAACGCAAACGATATATCTTTAACGATGATATAGATTATTTTACCACATACTGCAGTAAAAATATTTAGGAGAAAAAATGACAAGAAATAATTCAAAAATCACAGTGCTAGACCCCGGGGGCCAGCCCACCGGCATCTTCGGACGGCGGCTGGATGTTGATTCACCAATGTTCGCGATTCACGACCCCGTATACCAGCCGAGAGACACGGCTGAAGCCCTCGGTACACGTAAAATGGCGCCGCGCCTTGATAGCCTGGAAGGCAAGACCGTTTATCTGGTCGATACGGGATTTGCCGGTAGCCCGGAATTCATGGAAGAGGTCAAGGACTGGTTTACGCGTAACCGGCCTTCGGTGAAGACCGAGTTAGTTCATAAAAAGACCAGCATGTTCACCGACGATCCCGAGCTGTGGGCCGAAATCAAGAAAAACGGTGACGCAGTTGTCTTCGGCGTCGGCGGCTGAGACGGCTGTTCGGCGAGTATCGCCGAATTTTCCCGGACGGTGGAGGACGACTACGGCGTGCCTTCGGCCCCCATCGCCACCTCCCGCTTTGCAGACTATGTCCAGCGTGACGGCCGCAGTCACGGCATGAACCTCCGCTGGAGCTTCCCACCCTACCCCGTCGGCTGGGTCTCCCGTGAAACGTTGCACGGCTACGTGGAAGGCAACGACCCGATTTCCGGCGCGCCCCTGATGGACGAAGTTATCTTCGCCCTCACCCAGCCGCTGACGGAAGCGGAGAAGAATTACAAACCGGAAAAGAGGCCGGAGCGTCCGCGCTTGCTGGAGCCGGCTACCGAGGCCGATTTGCACCGTCTCTTCCTGGAGAAAGGCTGGACGGACGGTCTGCCCATCGTCCTGCCGACCGAGGAACGCGTGGCGGAGATGCTTACCGGCACCGACCGCGACCCCCAGGAGTTCGTCGGCATGATGTCGGTAACCACCCATGAGGAGAGGCTCCAGTATACGGTGGAAAGAGTTGCGGCCATCGCCGTCATGGCCGGGGCCAGGCCGGAGCATTTCCCCGTCATCCTGGCTCTAGGATCCTCGGGGCGGCCTTCCATGCCCAGCTCGACCACATCCTTTGCGAGCATGATGGTAGTAAACGGCCCCATCCGCAATGAAATCGGCATGAACTACGGACTCGGCGCTTTAAGCCCGATCAACTATGCCAACTCCGTTATCGGCAGAGCGTGGACCCTGATGAGCATTAACTTCGGGGACGTCCGGCCCGGCGCCACGTTCACAGCCAGCACCGGAACCACTATCAATTACAACAACATGTGCTGCGCGGAAAACGAGGAAAATAGCGTCTGGGAGCCCTTCCACGTGCGTAAGGGCTTCAAAGCGGGTGAAAGCACGGTCAGCCTTTTCCGCGGTTGGACTGTCCTCGGCTTTAACACCGGCCCGGCCCAGCGGATGCTGGAGGTCGTGAAAAACATCAGCGGCCCCTTCGGCGGCGCGTTTACGTTCGTCATCGACCCGCTGGTAGCCAAGGGCCTCAAGCAGGAAGGCTACGACGACCCCATGAAATTCAGTGAATGGCTCGTGAATGAATTGAATCCCCGTTTCAAGCGCCCGGAGATGAATAATCTCATCGTCGTCGGCGGGGAGATGAACCCGATGTGGGTTGTTACCGATTTCTTCTATTTCCAGTCGGTAGTAATCGACCCGTGGATTCCCAAAGCCGGCGTCAAGAAAGATGCCAGGCCCCTGCGGATGCCGGAGGCGGTTGTCTGTAAAGACGGCTCCTGCGGGCTTTCCTAATGGATCGGATAGAATTCAGGGGCATATATAGAACATAATGAGTAGGAGATTATAAACAATGGAAAATTTTAAAGGAAAAACAGCTTTTATCACCGGCGGCGCCAGCGGCATCGGACTCGGGATTGCCAAGGTATTCGCCAGGAACGGCATGAAGGTAGTCATCGTCGATATGCGGCAGGACGCCCTGGATGAAGCGATGGCTTATTTCCAGGAGAAAAAGTTGCCCGCCCACCCGATTAACCTGAATGTCACCGACCGCGAGGCTTATGTCAAGGCCGCCGATGAAGCGGAAAAAGTCTTCGGGAAGATACACGTGCTGGTCAATAACGCCGGCGTGGGTTCCGGCGGCGGTCCGATAGAGAAACTGACTTACAAAGACTGGGACTACAGCATGGGCGTCAACGTGGGCGGCGTTATCAACGGCATTATGACGATAGTACCGCGTATACTGAAACACGGCGAAGGCGGACATATTGTGTCTACGTCCTCGACGTGCGGACTTATGGGTTCGAATAACTTTGCTATCTACTGCTCGACCAAGTTCGCCGTAACCGGCATAATGGAATCTCTGGCCGGGGAGCTCCGGGAGAAGAATATAGGAGTCTCGGTGCTTTATCCCGGGCCGACGATGGGGAACCTCGGCCTGTCCTCTTTTGTCAACCGCCCCGAACATCTCAGGAACGAGGGAGAGACCTGGCCGCCCAAAATGCCTGAGCCCCCGAAAGGCGCTCCGCCCCGGCGACCGCCCGGGGACTTCAGTGTTGTAATGATGGACCCGATAGAGACCGGCGAGCGTGTGCTCCGGGCTATCAAGCGCAACGACCTCTTCATCCACACCCATCCCGAGTTCAAGGACGGCTATATCGCGCGTCACAATGCTATTATCCGGGCTATCCCTGATGAGCCGCGGAATGAAAAGCGCTGGGAAATCATGAAGAATTTCGGGACTATAATATATAATGACATTTATGATAAACAGAAACAGGTAGGCCCGCCGGACTGGTAAACGGAAGCATTGCAGAAACATCATTCAGAAATTAAAGACGGATTAGGCTAACTTGACAAGAATCCAGGCAGGGTGTATCATTCGTTAATCCTTGCTGGATAATACTGTTTATCCAGTGCTGAAAATACTACATCTTCTTGAAATAAGAATAAAAAGCAAAAAAGGGTTGCAAACTACCGCTGGACATACTAAAATGCTAATAATTTAGTTGGTTCGATTACAGGAGGTGAGTTATGACTTGATTTCAAGGGATAACTCTTCATTTAATACTAATAAAGGAGGGAAATTAACGAAATGAAGAAATATTTATTAATTGCTTTATCACTTGTTGTAGTCGCCGGGCTGCTCCTGGGTAGCTGCGGCGAACCGGAAGAGACTACAACAACCGCCCCACCGACCTCCCAGACAACCGCCCCACCGACCTCCCAGACAACCGCCCCACCGACCTCCCAAACAACCGCCCCAACAAGTGCAACCACCGTACCCCCTACAGATGCCAGGCTGCCAAACCTCGGTGACCTAGCCAAGCCTGAAGGCGGTAAAGAAGGCGGACGCCTCCAGTTATCTACCATGGCTAACATCGCCAATATCGGTGACCCTACCGGCTCCGCCGGACCAAGTGACGCCATGATCTCCTTCCTGGCTGTTGAGCCTCTGCTTATCGTCGATAAAAACAATGACCTTCAACCCTGGCTGGCGGAAAGCTATGAAATAGCCCCGGATAATTCTTCTATCACCCTGTATCTGCGCCAGGGAATTAGCTTTACCGACGGTACCCCTTTCAATGCCGAGGCCGCCAAGTATAACATCGATACCGGCATCAACAGCCTCATGTGGCCCAACATGAAAAAATTCAGCCAGTGTGTTGTCGTCGATGAATACACTATCAGATGTGACTTCGTAAACGGCGAGTGGGACTGGATAGCGGTAAAGAGCCTTGGAACCTTCTGGAGCGCCATGATGTTCTCCCCCACGGCTCTGGAGAACAATACTACTGAATGGAAAATGACCAACGTGGTAGGCACCGGTCCCTTCATCCAGACCGGCTACGAGCCCAACCTGAGCGTGAATTTCGACCGCAATGATAACTACTGGAGAGGTAAGCCTTACCTCGATGGCATCGACATCAGCGTTATTACCGACGCTAACGTTGCCCTCATGGCATTCAAATCCGGGCAGATTCATACTGCAGGCATTAACGCGCAGGATGCCCAGGGGGTTATCGACGAAGGCTTTGAAATAATAGAAAGCACCGATATGGTCTTCAACTGGTGCTTGTTACCCTCCAGCGGCAACCCGGACTCCATCCTCAAAGATATCAACATTCGCCGCGCTGTTGAGTCTGCCATCGATAAGCAGACAATTGTTGATGCGTTTTCTTACGGCTACGGCATAGCCACCAACCAGGGTTTCTGTCTCGAACCATTCCGGGATGACACTACCATAGGCTATCCTTTTGACCTTGATGCAGCCAGTGATTACATGGCATTAGGCGGCTATCCTGAAGGATTCACTACTACCCTGTATATGGTGCAGGGCGGCGTTGATGACGTACCGATGGGTATCAAGGGTATGCTTTTGGAAGCCAATATCACGCTGAATATTGAGAAAATCGGCTACCTGCAGCTGGTGGAAATGATCGGCGGCGGCGGCACCGGCTGGGACGGGTACATCTGGGTTTACGGCTTCCCCGGCACCACGGTTGACCCGGCCAGCACCCTGGTAAACGGCCCGCTGAATGCCATTCATCCGGCGGATGACCCTACAGGATGGATGGTTACTACCTGGATAAGCTGTGAGCAGCCTAAAGAACTCTGTGACCTGGCCGAGATGGGATCTCAAGAAACCGACAACGCGCTGAGAATCCCGATATACCAGGAAATCTCCCGCTTAGCCACTGATAAGTACTGCCAGTGGAGCTACCTGTACTATACACCTACGCTTAGCTCCATATCTCCCATAGTTAAGGGCCACACCACAGGACAGTATACGGAATTCTATGTGTATACTTTCGCCTGGCTGGACGAGTAAAGACCTAACGGAGAAGTTATAGAGACGGCAAAAAGAGACGGGTCGCGGTTTTCACCACGACCCGTCCTGTTTTATAAATAATCAGGTTATAAGTTAATACATGATAATATTACGCATGTTGACAGCCTGAATAGAAGAGGACAGTTTAAACCCTGATGCAGGCTACGTAGTGACCTCCGCCGATATCACGCAGCGGTGGCCTTTGCTCACTGCACTCACCGACGGCAATCTGGCACCGGGGATGGAAATGACATCCGGTCGGGGGATTGGCCGGGCTGGGTACCTCACCTCGCAACACAATACGCTGGCGTGTCTTCTCGGCGATAGGGTCGGGAATCGGTATGGCGGAGAGCAAGGCTTGAGTATAGGGGTGTAAAGGATTCTCGTATAGCTCTTCCGAGGTGGTTAATTCCATAATGCGGCCTAAATACATCACCGCTACCCGGTCGCTGATGTGCTGGACAACCGCCAGGTCGTGGGCGATAAACAGGTAGGTTAGCCCCAGAGTCTCCTGTAGCTCCTCGAGCAGGTTTATTATTTGGGCCTGAATCGATACATCCAGCGCGGAAATGGGCTCATCACATATAACCAGTTTTGGCTGGCAGGCCAGGGCTCGGGCTACGCCAATGCGCTGTCGTTGACCGCCACTGAACTCATGGGGAACGCGATCAGACATATCCGGGTCGAGTCCTACCAGACGAAAAAGTGCGGCTACCCTGTCGTTGAGTTCACTCTTGTCGGCCAGGTGATGTACTTTTAGGGGGTCCCCGACGATACCCCCGGCTCTCTGCCTAGGGTTCAGAGAACCATAAGGGTCCTGGAAAATGGTACCCATGGAGCGGCGTAGCGGTTTAAGGTTCCTCTCCGGCATCTTGGAAATATCGGTTCCGTCAAAGATTATGCTTCCGGAAGTCGGATTGTAAAGTCTTAAGATACATCGTCCCGTGGTAGTCTTGCCGCATCCGCTCTCACCAACCAGACCGAGAGTCTCATTTCTCTTTATGGTAAAATCAATATCATCAACCGCCTTCACTTCCCCCACTTTATGTCTCAGGATTCCCCGGGTGATGGGGAAATACATCTTGAGGTTGTTAACTTCTACCATTATGCCGTTCTGAGCTGTGTTCATGACGTCTCCCGTATATCAACGTAACAAGATATATAATGTCCCTCACCCACCTGACGCATCTCGGGCCAGGGGTCTTTTTCACATCTTTCGGTTTTATAGGTGCATCTGGGGAGAAAAGCACAGTATGGCGGCATATCAATGAGGTTGGGCGGCAAGCCGTATATTGGTACCAGCTTTTTTAAAGTCCGTTTTTCACCCAAACGGGGTACGCTGTGCAGGAGTCCTATTGTATACGGATGACACGGGTTTTTGAAAATAACCTCAGAAAGGCCGGACTCCACAATGCGACCCGCATACATGACATAAATCCTCTGGGCATAACGGGCTACCACACCGAGATTATGGGTTACTATTATAAGTGCTGTATTTAGGCGGGTTACCAGGTCCTTCATTAACTCTAGTAGCTGGGCTTGTGTGGTTACATCTACAGCGGTCGTCGGCTCATCGGCGATGATTATCATGGGATTACAGGATAAAGCCATGGCAATCATTACCCTCTGACGCATGCCGCCACTGAACTGGTGAGGATAGTCATCTATCCTGCTTCCGGCATCGGGGACGCCTACCATTTTTAATAGCTCGATTGCTCTTTCTCTGGCGGCATGTTTGTCCATATCCAGGTGTAGTTCCAGGATTTCTGTAATCTGGCGGTTAATGGTAAGTACCGGGTTTAATGATGTCATCGGCTCCTGGAAAATAAAGGATATTTTACTACCGCGGATGGACCTCATCGTGGGGCCGTTGGCTTCATGCTGAAGAATGTCTTCCCCGTTGAAAACTACTTTTCCGCCGACTATCTCTCCCGGTTTTTGTATCAGCTGCACCGTGGAGAGCATGGATACGGATTTGCCGCATCCGCTCTCGCCCACAATGCCGATAATTTCTCCTTCATCAATATAAAAAGAGACACCGTCTACAGCTTTTACCAGCCCGTATTCGGTATGGAAGTAGGTACGTAAATCCCGTACATCTAATACTGCAGCCATATTAACTTCCTATATAGAAAGATTTGTATACTCTAGATGACACCCCGTAACCTGGGGTCGATTGCATCCCTGATACCATCACCAACCATGTTAAAGCCGAATACAAGTAACATAATAGCAAAACCAGGAAGCAAGGAAAGTAGCGGGTTGGTTAATAAGAAACGCTGCCCGTCCATAACCATGCCTCCCCAGGAAGGAGTGGGAGCCTGGACACCGATGCCAAGAAAACTCAAGCCAGCTTCACCCAACACAACGCCTCCTATACCCATCGTTAACCCTACTATCAAAGGCGGAAATGCATTGGGGAATATCTGGGTTAGCATGATGCGCCAGTTACTCATACCAATAGCGCGTCCAGACATTACATAATCATTCTGTTTGACACTTAAAGCCATGCCGCACATCATACGGCACATCGGGGCGATACCTCCAAATGCCAGCGCAAATACAACAATCCAGAGGCCCCCTCCCTTCAACATACCAGCAATAAGCATCATCAGGATTATGGCAGGTAAGGCCATTAACACATCGGTTAACCTCATTATAACCGTGAATACCCAACCGCCGAAGTGCGCTGCCGTTAAGCCCATGAGCGCGCCTATTATGGCGGAAGAAAAAACCGCGGAAAAACCGATTATAAGAGACACTTGTGTCCCATAAATAATCCGGCTAAGCATATCTCTACCAAGCTGGTCAGTACCCAGCCAGTGTTCGGCAGAGGGATTTTGCAGTCTACTAGTCAAGTCATTCGTGATAGGATCGTAAGGGGTTAATATGGGTGCAAAAATGGCCGTGAGAATTATAATCACCACGATGATAAACCCTATGAGATATAATTTACGCCCGAAGAATATTCTGGCAAACCTCCTCCACTCGCGACGACGTGGGGGTGCGGCCGCCACGCCCATGGCATCACCTGGTGTTGAGACTACTGGATTCTCCGGCACATTGTCCTCCTCATTCATATCTTATCCTGGGGTCAAGCCAGCCCCAGGCAATATCCACTACTAAGTTGGAAAATATAACAATACCGCCGAATATTAAAGCGCTTGCTTGAACTACCTGATAGTCGTAATCGAAAATAGCCTGGGTCATCAATCTGCCCATGCCGGGAATACTGAATACCGTCTCGATAAATACCGAACCACCCAGAATTATCGCTAATGTGCCGCCAAGCGAAGTAACCACCGGAATCATCGCGTTTTTCAGCTGGTGCCTGACTACAATTACCCTTTCTCTCAATCCTTTAGCCCAAGCGGTGCGGACATAATCTGCCCCTATAACCTCAAGCATACAAGACCGGGTGAGGCGGGCCATACCGGCGATACCCCCCAGGGCTACGGACGCGACTGGCAACACCACATAACGGCAGCTTTTCCAGAAGTTATCCCATGGCGCAACCCATCCGTACATAGGGAACCAGTCCAACTTGTAAGCAAAAACATAAATCAACAGGATTCCCAGCCAGAAAACCGGCACCGTCAGCCCAATGTTGGCGATTGTGGTAATAGTATTATCCAACCAAGTACCCCGCCTTAAGGCACAATAAATCCCTGCTAGAATACCACCGAATGTACCGACTGCAAACATTAGAATGCCGATATACGCTGTTCTCGGTAATACATCGGCAATGAGTTTACTTATCGGCTGTTGTACTCCTAATGATTCACCTAGATCGCCCCTAAGAATATCGGTTATCCAGTCCCAATACTGTATGTATATAGCCTTGTCTAAACCGAATTGTTTTAATAAAGCCTCGTGCTGTTCGGGGGTCATGATATTCTGTTGTCCGGTGCCAGAGAAATTGGCCATATATCTCATCAGAGGGTCCCCCGGTAACAGGCGGACAAGCAGGAATACCAACATTGTTACCAGGATGAGGGTTAATATACCCATAAATATCCTGCGAATAATATAAGCTGTCATGTCTACTCCCCCTCAAATGGTAACAAACAAATTAGGAAGCGGAATTGTTGGTATTTAGGAGTATTATATACTGCCTCTTATGATTTTTCAAAAAAGTAATACCTAGGCGTATTTGATTACTAAATTATAGGATTTCTGTTGGTCACGAACTAGTGAATATTAGCAGATCAGGCGATACATTCCCGGAGAATTCCTAACACGCCATATTTAGAGGTAGCACTATATAATTAATTGTAGTTTAGGCTGAGTGTATCATGATTTTTTTACTATCAACTCTCCTTATTATGGATTTCCAATAAACTTACAGATTTATCTTGTCAAAAAAGTTAGATTGTTAATAAATATAAAAAAGACTATAATAGCTTCTTGTAAGGAGGCGAGTGTTCTCCGCTATTTTTCAGGCTTGCTTGAATATAGCTTCCTATATTTTATAAGTTAATCAGGAAGGATGGAAAATGGGAAAATACGATAAATACATCTGCACGACCCTCCAGAAAAGACATATGCTGCCCGGTCCTACCCCGGAGGAGAGAGACAAGCTCGCGGCAGAGGAAAAACGCATCTACATGGAGCATGTCCTCTGGATAGATGAGGATATTATCCCGGGTGCATATTACGGCGAGTCCACCTGGCTATGGCCTTCTTCCTACCCCGGCCAGATTACCATGGAAGAACAGATGAAGCGTACCGCTAATCCCAAGCCCATGTTCCCCCATGCCCATGATTTCCCCGAACTGCTTTCGTGGTGGGGCACCGACCCCGATAATCCGGAAGATACTGACAGCTGGGGTATGCTGATGGAGGATGAAATTGTCCCCCTGGAGAGCAGCTGGGTGGCTTATATCCCTGCGGGTATTCTGCATATGCCCACACGGGGCACCGGGAAGAAAAAAACATCCCGGCCTGTATGCCACTGGACCTCCGGGCCCGGCGTATACGTCAGGGAAAAAGACGAGAAATCGGAAGAGGCAGAGAAACTGATGAAAGACCTGCCTGAATTAATAAAAAAGAAACCCGCAGAACTGAAATATCGCCAGTATTTCGTCATGGGCGGTCAGAAAGAACCGAAAAGGCCCGATTACATGCCCCAAACCGACCCTAAGTATACGCGGCACATGGCCTACATCGACAATTCCGTTATTCCGGACGCCGAGTTCGGCTGCGACACCAGGTGGCTGCTGCCGGGTGAGAAATCGAAAGAGGGACAGCTATTGATGAAGCCGCATGCCCTGCCACACGGCACGTCCATCGTCCTCAATGCCATGAACTACGAGGACATCACTGACCTATGCGCTGAGGCGGAACTCTGGATAGGCGGTGAGAAACATATCATCAATAAAAGCTTCGGTGCGTATATTCCACCGGACGTTGAGCAGGGCCCGTTGATTATCCGCGATATCACCAAACAGATATTCTTTATGATATCCTATCCTATCGGCGAAGGTATCAAGAAATACCCCGGCGGATAAATATTAAGGCGACATAGTGGTAAAACAGGCGGCGGGTTGTTTTTCTTAATACCCCCTCAGGAGAGTGCCTTATATATCCTGGCAACCTTATGCCACCGGTATAATGCCGATTGACAATCATACCTTTACAATCTATCCTTCATATAGCTTCACAGACTGATTCAAAATAGTTATAAATCGGCATAGCACTATGAAGTATATCATTAATAAATACCACTTCCTGGTTTTCGGGGTACTATTAACCGGAGCTATCTATATCAGAGCCTGGGCGGCGCCTTTATCAGCCGGTCCTGATGTTGCCCAGTTCTGGGCTCTAGCTACTGCATTTCATAACCACGGTATCGACTTCTACCAATATGCCAGTGCCACGGATGGTACATTCCCGTTCTGGGGCTGGGGATTCTTTTATCCCCCGGTATGGCTACTTATCCTGGGACTGTGTCTTCTGGCGGCTTCAACCTCCCAGGCCACGGAATTTATGGTAGATTCCGGCTGGCGGGTGGCCATGAAGGTACCGATAATAGCCGCCGATGCCGCCATAGGTTGTCTGCTATTCTGGGCCCTGCCCGGTCCCAAATGGCGACGGCTATTGTTAGCCACACTGTGGCTTTTTCACCCCACCGCCTGGTTCGAATCGGCGGTTTTCGGACAGTTCGACGCCATAGCCGCCGCCTTCTTATTAGCCTCGATAATCATGCTGGAAAAAGGTAAAAACTGGCAGGCTTTTCTCCTAGCCGGCCTGGCGGTAATGACAAAACAACATACATTGATGGCGGTAGCCCTGATGGTAATTTCTGTTATGAGAAACATCGACCGGAAACAACTGATAAAGTACTTACTTATTTTCGCCGGGGTAATTATCATCATCTCCATACCATTTCTGTTAACGGGGAATTTCCTGTCTTACGCTAAATCTATTCTGCTATCGGCTTCAGCCCCGGGATACCAGGAAAATATTATGTATGCTTTTAACGGCATCGGCTCGCTGCTGACTTATCTGCATAATACCCTGGGGTGGGATACGGAAGCTCTTTTTCAGATGAATATACCCTTGCTTGTTATTGCCTTGGTAGCAGCGGCTGTATTCATCTACACCAAAAAAATCACCCCTATAAGAGCAGCACTGGTGGGATTGTGCCTTTTTACCGCTTTCTTTTACCGAATAAATTATCAGTATCTGGTGATATATATTCCCATAGCCCTGCTGATAGCCGGCAGGACAAATTACTGGGGCGAAAGGATAGTTACCCTGGGGCTGGCGCTAGTCCCGGTAGCATGGATATGGCTTTCCAATTCAGCTTTCTGGTTTTACTATCTCGACCCCATGGCTTTACAGACGATGCCCATACTGGAAAGCATGGGTCTGGTTCGTTACGGTACGCCGGATTATGCCTATCTTGCCCTGTCGCTGACGATAATGGCGCTTTGCCTGGCATACGTGCTGGGTGTCTTCCTCTGGTGGCGTCGGCCCCTGCCGGGTAATGCTCCGCAAACATTGAAGGCAGAGTGAGAAGTCTAATATAATATAAAACGAAGGCTAGGGGTCCAAGTCCTCTAACGCTTTCTATCATGGAGAAAGGAGATTGTGCAATGGCAGAATCAAAGTACGGAAAATATATCTGCACCGAGCTTAAACAGGGCGTGGTGATGCCCGGTTTTAAAGGAGACCAGAAGATAAGCCAGGGATACCGCGACGGCTACCGTATGCCGCTGGAGCACGTAATCTGGATGGATGAAGAGGTTATACCCGGTGCTTTTTACGCCGAGTGTACCTGGCAGTGGCCAAATACGATGAAAGACCAGCGGCAGATGATAATTACCCCGGAAATGCGGGCAAGGATGAAAGATGGCCCCGGCATTACCCCGCATGCCCATCCGTTTATAGAACTCTTCTGCTATTTCGGGACAAACATGGACGACCCCAGCGACCTCGGAGGCGAGATAGAGTTCTGGCTGGAAGACGAAGAGTTCCGCCTGACCAAGAGCTTTATGGTCTATATTCCGGCCGGGATGAAGCATTGCCCGTTGATATTTCACCGCATGGACGCCCCCATGTTTCACCTGACGGTAGGGTCGGGGCACATGTACGTTTAGATATCACCCTCACAACCGCGAAAGATTAGCCGAGAAAGAGGTAACGGAAATGGCTGAAAAGAAATATGCAAAAAACGTAGTCGATTACGATAAACTCGCCGAAGGATTACCGTCGCACCGACTCAAGGTCGACCCGAAATTTGTGAAAAATATCGTCCACGTAGGACCAGATACCGTACCCGGTGCCGAGTTCTACAGCGAAGCCAAGTGGATAATGCCCGGCTCTGAAGAAGAGATTAAAGAGGTGGATTCCCATACGCATAACTTCGGGGAACTCATCGGTTGTTTCGGTTTCAACTATGACGATATCCAGGACCTTGGCGCCGAGATAGAGTTCACGGTCGATAATAAGACATATATAATAACCAAGAGCTTCGCGTCCTTCGTACCCGCAGGCGTCCAGCACGGTCCGTTAATCATCCGCAACGTGAAGCGACCGATATTCCACTTTATCGCCGCCGACACCGAGAAATACGAATAAATAAAGTAGCGAAGACTTATTTCTAGTCCACTGCCTGGAGGACGCGCATGGCCAGATAGTTCACGCCGATATCTTCAGGTTCCAGCAACCACGTTATGGCACTATTTTTAGTCCCGACTTTATTTTCCATTAACATCCTTTACAGCATTCTTTCAGTTTAGATAGATAGCCAGATGAATGAATAATTACAAATTCTACCGTTTGGCTTTATTTTGTTTTGGTTGATTTACAATACTCTCCCCCTAACCCCCTCTCAAACTGGTATATATTAGAGCTCATTATTTAATCTGTTTGAGAGGGGGAGAGTTTTTAAGAGGGGGCTTCGCCCCCTCTTATTCTTACTCCCCTCTCCAGCCAGACGTAATTGCGGTGTCTCATCGATATTTCCGGCTGGAGAGGGGCCAGGGGTAAGGTAAGCACCGGTAAACAAATTCAAACAAAAATTAACATCGTATATCTTGACAAAATCTGTTATAACTGTTATATTATATATATATCAGTAGAGTTAACAAGAAAATGTTATTATCTATAAACGAAAAAGACAGCCGCCCGATATACCTGCAGATAATCGGCCAGGTAAAGGAGCAGGTAAGCAGTGGTTCGCTCCGCCCGGGCGACGAGCTGCCCTCGGTGAGGGAGCTTGCCGACAGCCTGGGGATAAACATGCATACCGTACGCAGCGCCTATCTCAAACTCCGCGACCAGGGTATTATCAATCTGCGACTGGGTAGAAAAGCCCGGATTGCCCGTCGGCCAACGACCGTTTACACCGCCACAGCCGGGGTTGATATCAGAGAACGGCTAAGGGAGCTCATCGTCGATGCCCTGCTGGCGGGATTGTCCCCCGATAGTTTCCGCGAACTTGTCAATCAGCAATTAAAAAAAATAAACGAAGAGTGGGGCAGGTAAATGAAAGTAAAACTGGTACATCCGCTCTGGACGCACCTTCCTTCAATAGTGGCACTAATCATTCTGGTTATTCTCGTCTTAACTGCCGGTCCGCTACCGGCGGAAGCGCCCGTTCACTTCGGCTTCAGCGGTGAGCCGAACAGGTACGGCTCTCCCTGGGAGGTTTTTGGTATCACCATCGGACTTTCGGTGATATTCATTCTAGTTTCTGTTTTATTAGACGAACTCTGGGCAAGACAGGAGAAAGCCAAAAGCTTTAACTGGCTTTCGCTCATGGATGATATTTTCGTTCCTTTCATGGCGGGAGTGAGCCTGGGTTATCTGTCTTTTCTGAAATCGGGCGATGATTCTTTTACCTTCCCCTGGGTGTATGCATTACCGATGGTCGGTGGAGCCGTAATCATCGCCGTAATCCTGGATATGCTCCGACCCTATCGCCCCTACCCGGCACCTTCGGTAACGGAAGAGAGTCCCGACCTGAAAGATGAAATCACGAAAAGTCTGAGAGATAACGCTTCTTTCGTTTACTGGGACTATCAGAATCCCTTCTACGTAACGCTTATCACCGTCGTTCTGCCCCTGGTGATGTTTCTTGTTGCCGCGATTACCTGGTTCAGTCAGGCATGGGCAGGTATCGTAACGCTGGTGGTGGGTATCATGCTTATCATTCCCTACGGCGGTCAGCGTACGCTGGTAACGCGCAGTCAGGTTGCCATCCGCTGGGGGATACTGGGAATCCGGGTCCTCCGATTAAAGATAGCGGATATTACCGGGGTGGAAATACACGAATTCCAACCGCTGAAAGACTTCGGTGGCTACGGAATACGGGTAAACCGTGAGATGTGGGCCTACTACCTGCGGGGCAACCGCGGTGTGAAAATCACCCGTACCCAAGGTAAAACAGTACTCATAGGTTCGGACCACCCGGAGGCGCTGCTCGCCGTTCTCCAGGGTATCACCAGTCTCGAATAAATATCACCCTCGGTATTGTAGACTCTCGCTATGCATGGCCTCCATCGACGAGGTAGGTCTGTCCGACCACCTGTCTGGCTAGGTCCGAAGCCAGATAAGCCACCATATTGCCGACATCCTCGGGGGTGGTTGACCTTCGGGTCGGCACGGTCGCTACGGCGCGGTCGATTTCACCTTCAGGAAACTCTCCGGTGACGAGGAAGTTGGTGTCACCTACTCCCGGAGCCACGGCATTGACATTTATTCCCGAGGAGATTACTTCCTTGGATAGCCCCTTGGTAAAAGCGATAATGGCGGCTTTAGAGGCCCCGTAATGCACGCAACGGGGCATACCGCTGATACCAGCTCCGGAGGTTATGTTAACTATCTTACCGCTTTTACGTTCCAGCATCTGCGGAAGGACAGCTTTGGTACAATAAAAAACACCGTACAAATTCAGGTTAAAAACCTTTTCCCAGTTTTCTTCCGGGGTATCCACAAAAGGCGTCGGCTTGGTTGTCCGTCCGGCATTATTCACCAGAATATCTATCCTGCCGAATTTCTCCAGCGCCTTTTTTACCATTTCTTTGACTTCAGCAACTTTGGTGACATCGGCTTTGATAGCCAGAGAACGGCGTCCCAGCGCTTCTACATCGGATGCCGTCTTCTTGACGCCTTCTTCATCAATATCATTCACGATAACATCGCATCCCTGTTCAGCCAGAACCAGAGCTATCCCCCTGCCAAAACCCACCTGACTGCCAGCCCCGGTTACCAGGGCAACCTTTCCTTCCAGACCAAGCTCCATATACCTGCCTCCTTAAATTACTTACTAAACGAAGGGGGAGATTTTACGCTCCCCCTTTATTGCCCCACGTAAAGCCATGAAAAATCCGGAGAAAGTCTAGTCGAAGCCGTACCAGCTAACGACTTTATCCATGGGTTCTCTGGCGGTACGGCTTTCATTTATCGGGTCATCCCAGTCCGGATAGCCGATGGCGATACCCAGAGCGATTAGTTTGGATTCCGGTATTTTAACGACTTTCCTGATGATATCCGGGTAGACCGCCGCCTGCGCCTGAGGTATTGTACCCAGTCCGTAATTCGTAGCCAGCAGCATGATATTCTGCACCGCCGAACCGGAGTCGTACATCGACCAGACGTTAACACCTTCCGCCTGATATATTATTGAACGGTCAACTATAAGATAGATACAGGTTGAAGCGCCGTAGTGGCGGAAGTTAAGTATAGAACGCTCTTCCCATTCCTCCTTGGTGAATTCTTTCCTGTCTTTAGGCGCCAGAGCCCTGATGCGTTCCATGTACGGTTCGGGGAACTCGTAGGGCCGGGCGACTTCATTACCCCAGTCCTGAACTCCCCTGGCGACAAATCCATCCTGTATCTCTTTCAAGGGTTTACCGGAAACGACGAGGAACTCCCACGGCTGCGTGTTAGCCCAGGACGGCGCCCTGAGAGCCTGCTCAAAGATTTTATTGAGTATATCCCTGGGGACGGGGTCGGGTTTGAAAGCCCGTATGCTTTTCCTTTGTTTAATGGCTTCAGTTACATCCATTTACTGTTCTCTCCAATTGATTATTAATTATACTGTGATTTCATCCTGACTCAGGATGGTTTATTCTTTTGAAACTCCGCCCGCCTTCTCTGCATATCTACAACGTCGTATCCCCAGCCTTCTTTAAGGGTACCGGCACCGAGCATTATCGCCATCTCGATATGGGGTTTCCGGAAATTATGCCATATCAGAGGACCGTGCATGACACCTCTGGGAATATAGACGGCATAGTTTTTATCGAATTTCATGTGGTCACCGCCAACGCCGAAGGTCATATCGGCGCCGAGGTCTTCGGGGTCGTTGGGGTCTCCGCCGATGTGCATGACAATCTCATCAAAATTATCGTGTTTCATCTCGGGAATGGTATCGGTGACATCGTATATCCAGCCGAACTCGATGTAATACTTGACCCCGGGTATCTGGACACCGCTCATATAGGTCATCGTCGGGCTCTGCCGTCCCTGACCTGATATAGCTCCAATCGATTCCCTTAAAGGACTGCGGATAACGTACTGCTCGTAGTCGATGTTATCCTTTTTCTCGGGCAGGCCTTTCTTGGGTTCGGCTATCCCGCTTTTTCCCCAGCCCTTAAACGGGTCGCCCGTCCCGAGCATCATCGCCATTTCAATGTGTGGAAACTCAAACTTGTTCCAGATCATCGGACCGTGCGGCACTCCCGCCGGGATATAGGCGCCCGTGGTCGTATTGAAAGTAATGGGCTGGCCGCCGATGTAAAAAGTGATTTCCCCACCGAGGACCTGGGGCATTTGCGGGTTACCACCCCAGTGCAGCACTATCTCGTCATAATCATGGACATGCTCGTGGATGTGGGGATTAGGACTCGGCATATCCCATATCCAGCCGAGTTCGATATAGTAGTTAGCTTCGGGGACCTGCTGGCTACTCATGTAAGTCATCGTGGGGCTCTGCCGTCCCTGATAACCGCCACCCGCTTCATATAATGGTTTTCTCACCACATATTTTTCATGTTCGAATTCTGCCATTTATTGGTTACCTCTCTTCGATTTTATCGATATATCTTTATAATACTTGACCAATCATGGAGTGTCAAAAATCGGGGATAAGAATTTATAGCCGACAAGCAGCTTCGTTTGCAGCTATCTACCGGCTATATCAGGAACAAAATTAGACCGCCCGGCTCATTCTTTCTGAGTGCCGTCGGCGTCAATAAACACCATTTTATCCCGGAGTTCTTCAGCTACCAGCTTCTTCATCGATTTCTCCGTGAGCTTGGGGGCATACTGGCACTGGATAAACAGGAAAGGCCGGGTGACCTTTAGTATGCGGAACGGAGCATGAATGAAATTGGCGGGGACATATATCATGGTGGACTCGGTGATGATGTGGCTTTCCATCTCGGGACCCATGCACATTTCCATTTCCGCACCCAAGTCTCTGGGATTATCCGGGTCTGTCCCCAACGCTACGAGCAATTCGGGGTCGTTATGCACATGGGGCCCGTGCCCCGCATGCTTGGTTGCCTCCAGACCCATCACCATGACCGAAAAATACTGGCTCCCCTCGATAATATCGGCGTCAGTAAAAGCGACCATCGTCGGCATACGCCCGAAGCCCTTCTCACGCTGCTCTTTGGGAAGCTCATGGAGAAAGTACTTGCTGTATTTATATTCTGCCATTCTTTTTTACTCCTTTATTAAACTGTCTCTAAAAACGGCACAAACGGGGATAGCGATAGACTTTCCCCGTTAATACCTGTATTTGATATAATCCGATATGAACGTATGATTAAACCTTGTCGATAGCCTTGGCCGGGCACCACCATTCGTGGGACTGACAGGTGCCGCATTCGGTACATTTGTCCTGGTCGATACGCGTTGTATATAAAATGAGTCCATCCGGCTCGGTTACTTTCTCATCCACAACAATAGCCTCTTCAGGGCACTCGGTGACACAGAGTCCGCATTTAAGACATTTCTTTTCATTTATCCTGTAAGCCACTTTATCCTCCGTAAGTCTGCATTAATAAAACTATATATCAATATAGATTGTAAAAATCAATCCGGGCTACCGTACCCCTCGTCGGGCCACATTGCCCAATTCATATTCTCTCTGACTTCCTTGGGTAAAAGCTGCCGGTATGACTTTTCCGTATGGTCCGGCCCCTGATTGACCTCAATGAATATCCAGGGTCGGGTGGTCTTGAGGGGTCGCCAGGGAGCATGGATAAAGTTCGGCGGGATATAGATACAGCAGGTGCGGTTTATCACATGCCTTTCCAGCTCCGGTCCCATGTACATCTCAACCTCGGCACCCAGGTCCATGGGGTCTTCGGGGTTGGTGCCGATATGGAATAATAGTTCAGCATCTCGATGAATATGCGGCGGATGTCCCCCCATCGGCTGGTCGCCGAGGGGAGCGGCAAAGTCGGGCATCATCCAGTGAATCAGATAGAAATGGCTTCCCTCCATAACACCACTTTCCATGCGCGCCATTACGGGACGGCGTTCGTTTGGATAGCGGCTGGGGTCATACTCAATAAAGTACTTACCGTATTTCGTTTCTGCCATAAAGAAATCCTCCTGATAAGAACGTTTGTCAAAATGTTATCCCAATACCTCGCCCGATGTCAAAGCGAGGATGTTTTGGTTATATTTATATTTAGTCGGTGGGTGCATACCTCACCCCTGACCCCTCTCCAGCCGGAAACATCGGTGAGACACCGCAAATACAACTGGCTGGAGAGGGGAGTAAGTAAAAGAGGGGGCTCTGCCCCCTCTTAAAAAACACTCCCCACCTCAAACAGACTTAATAATGAGCATTGAATATGTACCTGTTTGAGAGGGGGTCAGGGGGAGAGCATCTTGAATCAACCAAAACCAAACAAAACCTGTATTCTATCTTGACAAGTTATGCCCGATTATCTATCCTGCTTGATAGAGGAAACACCCCGGATTATCACTTTGACCGATATAAAAGAAGTCCACCAGCTGGATATACCGCCGAGTTTTGAAATACCATCGGGATTCAAGGGATATAAATTCCACGGCGATAGAGAACGCCTTGATACGATAGCCCGTGAGATGGCGGAAAAGGTACGCGAGATAGCCCGGCCCAGGGCTGTTTATACCTCTTCTAAAGTAAAGTGCAACGGCAGGGATTTCGTGGACATCGACGGTATCAGGTTCGAGAGCCGTATACTCAACAAGAAATTATGCGAGCTGGAAACCGTATATCCCTTTATCGCGACCATCGGCAAAGAACTGGATGAGTTTAAGGCGCCACCCGGCGAGATGTGGCAATCGTATATACTTGATTCCATAAAAACGATGATGCTTATATCAGCCGCGGAGTACGTCACCGAACACATAAAGAAGGAATTTGACCTGACCGAGGTTGCCCTGATGAATCCGGGTGAGCTTCAGGACTGGCCGATAGCCCAGCAAATACCCCTTTTCGAGCTTTTCAAAGGTGAAGAGAAAGCCATCGGTGTGTCCGTAAGCAAGGGGGGCGCCATGCGACCGTTGAAATCACGCTCGGGGATAGTATTTCCGGACGATACGGGATTCGTCAGTTGCCGGTGTTGTACGCAGGAAAATTGCCCGGGCAGAAGAGCAGCCTACGACCCCAGGGTTGTTGAAGAATTCATGAAGTAAAAACCCTGTAGCGAATGAAGTGGAGGTCATGTGAACATCACTGTCGGCGTTAACATGGGTAAAGAATGGGTTAGAGACAAGTCCCCGAGAGAATAACTCATAGCGCCGCACTTTACGTAGTCTTCCGTAATCAAGAAAGCAATTAACTATCCTTCCCCACACTGTTCACAGTAGCCGGAACCAGCTCCGAAAGCGACGGGTGGATATGGATACCCACGTTTAACTCGTCGACATTACCGCCAGAGGTCATGGCATTGACCACTTCCTGAATTAACTCCGGCGCATAGGGCCCGATGATGTGAAAGCCCAGAATCTTATCCGTCTCCTTTTCCACGATTGCCTTGGCAAAGCCCTCCGTCTCCATGATAGCCTCTCCCTTGGCGGTCTCATAGTAAGACGTTTTGCCCACGAGGATATCGTGGTCTTTCCGGGCTTCCTCTTCTCTCAGTCCCACCGAGGCAATCTGAGGGTATGAATAAACGGCGTGGGGAACCGCGTTATAGTCCACCGCCATGTCCGCACCGTGCAGGACATTATGCGCGACGATAGCCGCCTCGCGGTTAGCCATGTGGGTGAACATCTGCCTTCCGTTGGCATCACCTACAGCGAAGATATTTTTCTGACTCGTTTCCATGTGCTCGTTTACTTTGATAAAGCCGCGTTCATCCACTTCAACACCTGTCTTATCCACCTGTAAAACAATCGAATTCGACCGCCGCCCCACCGCCACCATGATATGTTGCGCAGTGAAAGCCCTTGATTTACCATCTTTATCATCTTTAACGAACACTCTGACCCCACTCTGACGCTTTTCAACACTATCCACCCGGGTGCCAGTGTGAACTACTATACGCGGCATCAGCTTTAGCCTGAGCAAATCGGCAATCTCCGGTTCCTCGGAGAGAACCAGACGGTCAGCCATCTCTAAAATAGTGACCTTGGTACCCATCGCGGCGAAGAAATGCCCGAATTCCACAGCGATATAGCCCCCGCCAATGATAATCAGGCTGTCGGGTCGCTCCTTTAGTTCAAGGACAGACTCATTGGTAAGATATTCAACCTTATCCAGTCCCCTGATAGGCGGAATAACGGGACGAGAACCGGAAGCAATAAAGATATGCTCTCCCTCGAGTTTTTCACCATTCACCTCGAGGGTATAATCAGATATAAAACGCGCCTCGCCTTCGTAAAAATCCAGATTCTCGGTCTGTCCGGTGCTTTCCCTGAGATGCTTCTGACTTTCCCGGCGAGACCGCCGCATTCGATTCATTATTGCCCGGAAATCGATACTTTTAATTTCAGCGGCAACACCCAGTTTTTTAGCCTGCTGTATATCCACAATTCTATCCGCCACGGCTATCAGCATCTTGGACGGGATGCAGCCCCAGTTAAGACAGGTGCCCCCGATAAGGGGCCCTTTGTCTACCAGAGCGACCTTCAGTCCGTGCCCGGCAGCTTCGTCCGAAATAATAGCGCCACAACCGGAACCGATAACGATAGCATCATACTTCTTCATCCCTGTACCTCCTAAATCAATTCAATTGTATCATTTCCACCAGTAAACGTCCCTATTCTGTACATGAAATTGAATACATCCTAGCCGCCACGCTGTACCCAAATAATTTTATTAAGGTATAATATTATATATATGAATGCCAGTAAAATCAAAAATATCAACATCTCCGACTTTCAACCCGAACCAGAGGACTTCCTCGGTGAGGTGCTGCAGGGACTGAAAAAGACACCCAAGGAGCTTCCCACCAAGTACCTGTATGATGAGCGTGGTTCGGCCCTCTACGAACGTATCTGTACTCTCGAAGAATATTATCTACCGCGTAGAGAAATTGAGATTATGGAACAAAACATAGATGAAATGGTACATCTCCTGGGCAGTAAGGTAAACCTCATCGAGTACGGCTGCGGCAACTGCACCAAGACACGTATTCTCCTGGACCACACGCCGGACCTGACTGCTTACATTCCTATCGATATCTCCAAAAAGCAATTAATAAACGTATCTCAGGAACTCAGTCTGGACTATCCTGAACTGGAAATACTTCCTGTGTGCGCTGATTTTACCAACCACTTTCAGTTGCCCATCCCTGAAAAAAACAGCGAGCGGAATGTAGCCTACTTTCCCGGTTCATCCATCGGCAATTTCGGACCGGAATCCGCCCGCAGGTTACTGAAACGTATTGCCGATATATGTGAGTCCGGGGGTGCCCTGCTCATTGGCATTGATTTAGCTAAAGACCCGGAGGTGCTTTACGACGCTTATAACGACAGCGAAGGCGTAACAGCAACTTTCAACCTCAATCTCCTGACCAGAATCAATCGCGAGCTTGACGGCGATTTTAATCTGGAGCAGTTCGAACACTACGCTTTCTACAATACCGATAAAGGACGTGTCGAGATGCACCTGACAAGCCTGAGGGACCAGACCGTGCATCTTAATAATACGAGAATATCCTTTGCCGAAGGTGAAAGCATCTGGACGGAAAGTTCCCATAAATATGACCTGAACGACTTCGCGCGGATGGCAAATGATGCCGGTTTTACGACAGAAAGAATATGGACCGACGACAGGCAGTGGTTCAGCGTGCTATACCTGATAAACAATGGTTAAACGAGCTTTTCTAGATAGTATTGAACGCCCTACTTACAGGGTATCAGCCGTACCGTATCTTTTTCTTCAAGTACCTGCTTCAGGGCAGCTATCGTAGCGTCGATATCCTTCTCGGTAGTGTCGTGTGCCAGTGAGAAGCGTACCGAACAGTGCGCTTCTTCCTCCGTCCTCCCCATAGCGAGGAGGACATGGGTGGGTTCCGGAGAACCCGATTTACAGGCTGAGCCCGAGGAAAGCGCTATCCCGTGCCGGTCCATGGCAATGACGATCGATTCACCCCGGAACTCCGGCAGAGTCATATTAAGCGTATTGGGCAATCGACTGATGGGATGGCCATTCAGCCTGGCGAAAGGCACCAGCTCCTTGATTCCCTCCTCAAGTCTATCCCGCAGGGCTTCTATTCGTCCGGCATCCTGCCAGGTCTGCGCCGCCAGTTCAGCGGCTTTACCCAGTCCGACGATAGACGGAACGTTTTCCGTCCCCGCCCTGAAACCACTTTCCTGCTGTCCCCCGTGGATAAGGGGTTCTATCTCAACACCTTTCCTGATATACAGCGCCCCCACGCCTTTCGGCGCCCCTAATTTATGCCCGGATATACTCAGAAGGTCGATACCGAGTTCTTCTACATCGACTTTAATCTTGCCGATTGCCTGTACGGCATCGGTGTGAAACAGGATATCCCTTTCGTGGGCGATATCACACAACTCGCGGACGGATAAGATGGTACCCACTTCATTATTTGCCAGCATAATAGAGACGAGAATGGTATCATCGGTAATGGCTTCTCGCAGCTTCTCTGTCTCCAGGCAGCCGAAACCATCAACCTCCAGATAGGTAACCCGGAAGCCCGCTTTTTCTAAAAATTTAGCGGTATTCAGTACAGCGTGATGTTCGATAGCGGTGGTGATGATATGATTACCTTTATCATGTTGGGCGTAAGCTGCGCCGATAAGGGCCAGATTATCTGCTTCCGAGCCGCTTCCGGTAAAAATAATCCGCCGCGGCGAGGTATTGATAAGGGAAGCTACCTGGCGTCGCGCCTTTTCTACAGCCGCCCGGGCCTCCCTGCCAACGGTATGAATACTGGAAGGATTACCATAGTCGGCACCTAAATACGGCAGCATAGCCTCCCGGACAGCTTCAGCTACCGGCGTGGTGGCATTGTTGTCCAGGTAAATCTGTTGGCGCGGTTTTGATACTCTTGGTGCTATATTCATACTCTCTTTATCTGCTCGACCAGAGATAGCCCTTTGTACCCCTTTTCCCGACGCTACTTTGGCTACCTCACAGAGGAGGGCTTTATAAACCGGAAAACCGGATATTTCATCGAAGTTTTCCAGGTCCGTGAGCTCATTGACATTCCACTCCTGCCAGGCTTCCGGCCCTACGGGCGTACCACCGCCCATAGAGCATTCAATCGTACCCTTCATGATATCGTCGGTCACCAGCGCCCGGAAAGGCACGCTGCCCCGGGAGGTCGTAACATTAACCAGGTCACCGCTGACAATATGCCTATCGGCGGCATCTTCATTGTTGATTTCTACAGTCGGTTCCGGATGCTCTTTCACCAGACCTTCGATACCGTGATGCTGGGAGCGAAAATCGTTCCGGGTGCGGGCTCCCGAGTTGAAAACGAGGGGAAATTCTTCCGCCAGTGCCGGACTGCCGATGGGGCCTTCTTTAGGCTCGATGTATTTGGGTAGCGGCTCGTAACCGTACTCTTCCAGAGTTGTCGACCATATTTCGAATTTCCCGGTGGGCGTCTCAAAGCCAGGCTGTCCGTCCTGCCGCAGTCCTCCCTTTTGCCATTTCTTGTATTCCAGCATAGGGACGGGGATTCTCACCCAGCCACCCTCGGCTCTGACGCCCTCAGGAGTATAACCGGAGCTATCCAGAGCCAGACGAAGCATTTCATCCTCGGTTTGAGGATATAAATGCCCGTAACCAAGTCGCTCCGCCAGCCCGGCCATAATCAGGTAGTCATTACGCGCCTCTCCCAGCGGCTTAATAACTCGCTCACGCAGTCGCAGGATAGGCCCGTAGACCATGTAGGACTCGTTCTCGAACATCGTTGTTGCCGGCAGAACGATATCGGCATAAGCGGCGTCGGCGGTAAGCTGGCGGTCGATGCAGACCAGGAAGTCCAGTTTAGCCAGGGTCTTCCGCCAGATTGAAGTCTGCGGCCAGGAGGTAAGCAAAGAAGCGCCATGGATAATTAATGCACGAATCGCGTACGGCTCTCCCTTGAGGACGGAATTTACCAGACCGATGGCGTGGGACTCGCTGCGGTAGCTACTGTAAACAGGAAAATGCTCCCGCCCGATGGCAATTTCAAGATTCGGATTCTTCTGATTACAGGTATGATTTACAGGAAAAGAGCTATTGAGCATGTTCAGTCCTATGCCCCCAGGCACATCGAGGTGTCCGGCCAATGCAAACAACGTATAAACAGCCCGGGCGGACTGCACACCGCTATTGGAGAATTCCAGGCCGGTGTAAAGCAACGGACAGGCACCGTCGGCATTGGCAATACGGCGTGCCAGGTCTCGTATGGTTTCCGCGGGTATACCGGTTATCGTCTCTACCACTTCAGGGCGGAAATGCTGAGTATAAGTTTTCAGTTCAGAGAACCCGTGGCACCAGTTTTCGGCAAAGTCTTCATCGTAAAGGTCTTCCTCAATCAATACTTCAATCAGGCTCATGGCGAGAGCGCCGTCAGTTCCGGGACGGATGGGAATCCACTGGCCACCGGTGCGTACGGATGTTTCCGTGCGACGTGGGTCGATGACAACAATATCGGCACCCCTTCCCGCCGCTGCCTCCAGACGCTGCATATCAACCGGAGGAGAATCGGTGGCGGGATTGGTTCCCCAGACGACAATCATTTCCGCGTTTTCAACATCGGAAAACACGTTAACGCCCGAGCGGCCCATGGTCACCTGGGGAGCGATAACGTGTAAGGAAACGTAACAAAGGGCACCGACGCCCGCGGTATTCGGTGAGCCGAAGGGAAAGAGGACATTGGATGCCGACGAAACATTGACCCCTGCGGGCTGGAACATGTCACATAGAGACAACTCCTGGGCACCGCGTCCGGTGTAGATACCCACCGCTTCAGGGCCCGACTTATTCTTTATTTTATTCAAATTTTCGACGATATTATCGTAAGCCTGGTCCCAGGTAATACGTTCAAAGTCATAGGAGCCTTTCGGGCCGACACGCCGCATCGGGTGCTGCACCCGGTGCTCACTGTAGACAATCTCCACAGCATGTTCACCTAAACGACATATCGTCCCCAGTGAATGACCCTTATCAGGCCGTATGTCAACCATTCTACCCTTATCAATAGCTATCTCTACCCAGCACCCGGCCGGACAGATACCACATATACCCTTCTTCCATTCCATAACAAATCCTTCTTAGTGTGCCTATACTATCATTGTATAAATATAAATTTGAAAAATCCAGTATTGACAAATTGCCGTAAATTCATAGACTTGGACTGGGAGGTAGTGAATGCCGCAACTGGTTAAAGGCGGGAAATATGTCTACGGTTTATCTAAAATAGGCAAAACAGGGGCTATCGTCATACCCCCAGAGGCTAAAGAAGAATATGGATTCGAGGACGGTGACAGGGTAATCATATTAAGCGGAAGCCGGAAATCGGGTGGTTTTGGAGTCACGAAATCGAGTATCCTTCAAAAAACAAGCCTTGCGAGAATTCTCCAAGATATCCCCAGTTTAGCCAGTTACCGAATACCTGAAGCCGAAACAATCGAAAACAAGGGCAGGTGGCTTTGCCGGTCTATTATAAAGACAGGTGGCTACATTCAACTTCCGGTGGAGACACTCTCCAAATACAGTCTGGAGCCCGGAGATTTTCTAGCGGTCGGCCGGGGTAGCAATCTGGCTTTAAGTTTTATAGCACGGGGTGTTATCCTAAAAGAAGCCTTGAAACACCCCGAATTGGAGCTATTTGAAATCCATGGATAAAACAAGGCAACTCCATTTACATTGAGTTAACATCAGACAAAGGAATGCGGTCTCTCGCGTCCTGCCAATCAAAGGCAGGATCCCCGGATTTTAAAATTTCCCCCGGAGCATCTGGTAGGTATCAGACAGGGCCTGGGGTATAATGCGCAAGTCTGCCAGTACGGGGATATAATTCGTATCGCCCTGCCAGCGGGGGACGATATGACTGTGAAAATGGTCTTCTATACCGGCTCCGGCTACCTTCCCGATATTTGCCCCGATATTGAATCCTCCGGGGTCAAAAGCCTTTCTTAGAACTCCCAGGCTCCGGCTGACGAGTTCGAAATGTTCGTTCCTTTCTTCCTCCGTTAGCTCTTCCGGATTGGCAATATGGCGGTAGGGAGCTATCAGCAGATGACCGGGATTATAGGGATAGCTGTTTAGCATAATGAAATTGCTTTTCCCACGGTATAGTATATAGTTCTCAATATCTTTATTTTCAGCGGGTTTGTTACAAAGAATACAACCTTCCGGTTTCTCGCCGAGGATATACTGGATACGCCACGGCGCCCAGATATTTTCCATAAACATCTCCTTAAAAGACTCTGCTGCTATTTTAATCAACCAGCAATACTGCCGTCAATGGTATATCATCAAAAGCTGATGGGTTGATTTTAATTCCCGTAGTATTCCACTATCCCACCAACCATGGAGTGTTTTAGAGGGGCTAAGCCCCTCTTTTCATTTATTCCCCCTCTCCTGTGGCACCTCGTCAGGAGAGGGGGAAAGGGGGTGAGGTAGAAATATATGAAGCCGAGCTTGGCTTCATGCTCGTGCCTATGCTATAATAAACCTTTGAAACGTAAAAATATATAAGGATATAATTATGGCCGCCAAGACCGAGAAACCTGCCAAAACCGAAAAGCCCTCCAAAGACCTCCAGACTTTTATTGAAAACGTGAATAAAAAAGACAAACCCAATGGCAAGAAGATCCGTTTTGCCTTTACCAAGCGCAAGAGATAAAAAACCCAGCCGCATTACCCCATTTAATCCTTATCCACTGAAAAGGGATTGTCCCCACGCTGAAAATCTGGCAAGTAATTATCTGAAGATTGCATCCCCTGCATCCAGCCGTTAACTATTCCCAAACTTTCCACCAGCTTCACCACCTCGGCGTATTCCGAAGGAGATATCCTCCTGTTCAGGAGAGGGTATTTAGGGGCCCGATGGGTGGGGTAGTACTGCGACATAATGCTGACGGCTATTTGGGGAGATATTTCATCAACCAGCCACCGGAGCGAGTCCTCGCTGCCGGCGATATCGTTAGGCAGTATCAGGTGTCGGATAATGAGTCCCCTCTGTGCAACGCCATCCGCATCCACCTTTAAATCACCTACCTGCCGGTGCATCTCCTTGATAGCGGCGCGGGAGCTTTCCACATAATGGCGAACCCGGGAATATTTCCGGGCGTGTTCATCAGAGGCATACCGCAAATCTGCCAGGTAGATACTGATAACACCATCGAGCTCACGGAGAGTCTGCACCGAATCATAGCTGCTGGTATTATAAACGAGGGGTATCTTGAGTCCCAGCGGCACCGCATAAAGTAAGGCACAGACAATCTGCGGCACAAGGTGCGAAGGTGTGACCAGGTTTATATTATGACATCCCGGGCTGTCCTGGAGATGAATCATACGCTCCGCCAGCACACGCGGTTCGATTTCATTCTGCTGCTGTGATTTAGGGTCCTGGCTTATCTGGTAGTTCTGGCAGTAGACACAGCGCATATTGCAATTACCAAAAAATATCGTCCCGGAGCCCTTCGTCCCGGAAAGAACCGGCTCCTCACCGTGATGGGCACAAAACGAGGATACAATCGGAAGCAATCCCGAATTACATTTACCCGTCTTCCCCGCGAGTCGATTGGCGCCGCACTCTCTGGGACAAATATCGCACTCCGATAGTCGTTTTTCCAGTGTTTCGACGCGTTTACTCAGTTCTCCGGAATTATATAAGGCGATATAACCGGGCTCTTCTCTACTCACTATTCCTTTGGATTAACCTCCACCCTGAGACCATCAATATTGATAATTTCCACTTCTTCACCGATATCTATATCACCGCTCAAGGATTTCGCTTTCCAGTACTCGTCCCCGACCCTAATAACGCCCTGCGGGTTCAGGGACTGCGTAACCTCACCGATAAGGCCTATCATGCCCTCTTTGCCAGCAATCTTTTTCCTGCGCAAGCTGGGCACTATGGCCCGGTGTATGAAAAAGATAACGGTCCCCGCCGCCAGCCCGATTATGATAAGAAGATAGAGGGGTATATCTACATCAAAAGCCCACAGGATAAAGAAAAGCAGCGCCAGCACGGCGATATCATCTATTAATGCTACCAGGACAATAAGCCAGGCTTTCATACCGGGAGACTCGCCTTTCTTGCTCATTTCAATCCATCCATACACGTACAGAGCCTGTATACTAAATGATAAGTCGTTTACAGGCTAAATCAAGGGTAAAGCTCCGCTTGCCCGTATTCAGGTAACATAATGCGGAAGTCATTATTTCTGCTGCTTTTGTATTTTAGACCAGGTATCCCGTAGCGATACTACCCGATTGAATACCAATTTTCCCGGTGAAGAATCGGGGTCAACGCAGAAATACCCCAGCCTTTCGAATTGGTACCTACTCCCGGGTGGGGCATCGGCAAGAATAGGTTCAACCCGGCACGATGTCAATATCTCAAGGGAATTCGGGTTCAAATAATTCTTGAAATCAGTGCCTTCTTCCACATCCATAGGGTCTTTCTTGTTGAACAGGTGATCGTACAAACGTACTTCAGCTTCGAGCGCATGCTCAGCCGAAACCCAGTGCAACGTTGATTTGACCCTGCGTCCATCCGGGGCATCACCACCCCGTGTGGCCGGATCATAAGTGCAGTGAACCTCAACTATCTCTCCGGTCTGTTCATCTTTTACTACATCCACGCAGGTAATAAAGTAGGCGTACCTCAGCCTCACCTCACGTCCCGGCGCCAAGCGGTAATACTTTGGCGGGGGATCCTCCTTGAAATCCTCCTGCTCTATATACAGAACGCGTGAAAAAGGCACCTTTCGTGTCCCTGCGGCGGGGTCCTCGGGGTTATTCACCGCATCGAATTCTTCCCCCTGGCCTTCCGGGTAGTTATCAATTACCAGGCGCAGGGGACGTAGTACACCCATAACACGCTGGGCTCGTCTGTTTAAATCCTCCCGGAGGCAGTGCTCCAGAAAGGCAACATCGACGGTGCTATTGGCCTTGGCCACGCCGGTACGCTCGGAGAAAAGCCTGATAGCTTCCGGCGTGTAGCCGCGCCGACGCAGGCCTGACAGGGTCGGCAGGCGCGGATCGTCCCAGCCGCTCACTCGTCCTGTCTCCACCAATGGCCGGAGTACGCGTTTGCTCATCACGGTGTAGCTTAAATTAAGCCTGGCGAACTCTATCTGCTGGGGTCGGTAGACGCCCAGCGCGTCGAGAAACCAGTCATAAAGCGGCCGGTGGTCTTCGAACTCGAAACTGCAGAGCGAATGAGTAATCCCCTCGATGGAATCCTCGAGACCGTGCGCCCAGTCATACATCGGGTAGATGCACCAATCATCGCCGGTGCGGGGGTGGGTGGCGTAGAGGATGCGGTACATCACCGGGTCCCTCAGGTTCATGTTGGGAGAGGCCATGTCAATCTTCGCCCTGAGAACACGTGAGCCTTCCGGGAATTCCCCGGCCCGCATGCGTTTGAACAGGTCGAGATTCTCTTCCACCGACCGGTCACGGTACGGGCTCGGTTTACCCGGCTCGGTCAGCGTGCCACGGTAGTTCCTGATTTCCTCGGCGCTAAGGTCGTCGACGTAAGCCTTGCCGGACTCGATGAGCTGTACGGCGTAGTCGTACATCGGCTCGAAGTAGTCCGAGGCAAAATACAGTCGGTCTCCCCAGTCGTATCCCAGCCAGCGTATGTCGTGTATGATAGCGTCGATATACTTCTGCTCTTCCTTGGTGGGATCGGTGTCGTCGAACCGCAGGTTGCAGAGACCATCGAACTCCTCGGCGATGCTGAAACTGATCCAGATGGCTTTAGCATGCCCTATGTGCAGGTAGCCGTTGGGCTCCGGCGGAAACCGGGTATGCACCCGCCCGCCGTACTTGTTAGTCAGAAGGTCCTGGCGGACAATATCCCGGATGAAATCACTTGGTGCTTTTGAATCGGCTGTAGTCATATAGTCCCTTTGTTATCTTCCTTTCTGTTACAAAATCTCAGTTATTACCCAGCTTGGTTATCGCAACCTTTATCCTTTTCAAACATCTTTCTTTACCCAGCACTGCCATCGTCTCAAAGAGGGGTGGGGTGGCATTACGACCGGTGGTAGCTATCCGAAGCAGGCTAAAAAGCGGCCCCGTCTTGAGCTCTAAATCACCGGCAAGATGCCGAAGCGTATCTTCCAGCAAATCATGGTTAAAGCTCTCCAGTGAGGATAGTCTTTCTTCAGCGGATTTCAATGCCGCTAATGTGGCTTCCGGCGTCATCTTCTTGCCTACTAACATCGAAACTTCATATTCCGGCGTATCTATAAAGAAGAAGTCGGCATAGGTGGCCGCTTCTTCCAGCGTATTTATCCGCTCCCGGATGAGCGGCATCATTTGCCGGACATAGTCCGTATCCAGCGGTCGCTTTAC